>Ga0209164_1000149_pt1 | contig 222963 bp, 168 predicted proteins | sample MTBNYHSulfiMetaG_FD_187458 | JGI IMG/M metagenome (GOLD analysis project Ga0209164, IMG submission 187458) | Enrichment culture microbial communities from rom New York Harbor, USA that are MTBE-degrading - MTBE-NYH (New York Harbor Sulfidogenic)... | ecosystem: Environmental > Aquatic > Marine...
TTTTCTCCCAGGCAAAAGGAGTAGTGCGACCAAAATTAGGCCAAAATCCCATAAATAAATCGCATTTGACTCGCGCAGGCATAGCCAGCACGATTTTATAAATGAATCCCATTCAGTTTTGCCAGGGCGAGCATGAAAAATCCCTATTTATGGATGGACACTAGCCAGAAGCGGTGAGGAGGCTTTGGAGATTTATGAAGCGCAGCGGGATCGGATTGATCTTGTCATTCTGGACATGATCATGCCGGGGATGAGCGGCGGAAAGACATACGACGAACTGAAGGGAATAAATAACGGAGTTAAGGTCCTTCTGACCAGCGGCTATGCGGTTGAAGGCCAGGCGGACACCATATTGAAACGCGGCTGTAACGGCTTCATCCAGAAACCCTTCACCATCATGGGGTTATCTGTCAAGACAAGGGAGATTCTGGATGGAACCTATAACCACAATTGAGCGGTGGAGACCTCAGCCGACGTTCCATAAGAAAGGAAAGTGCATTCACTGACCCCGATACGTCGGTTAAGATGGAGGAATGGGGCATTAAAAGAGGGGGAACCGGGGACAACAACGATAAGTATCCAGGGGGAGGCACATCATGGCAAGGATTCTGGTTGTCGACGATGAAGCTGAAATATGCAGCTTCCTAAGGGACTTCCTTCTGTTCTGTGTAGTAAGATAAGGAAAGAGAATGTTTGAAGAGTTGGACAGGATCAACGAACGGCCCGAACCGTTTCAATTCTACACCGCAAGCGATCTATGGACCGATGAACATACATCAAAGCAGATGCTTTTGTTCCACCTTAACGAGGCTATCGACGTTTCTTCGCGAAACGCGGAATTCATCAATCGATCTGTTGAATGGATCGCTTCTGAGTTCAACATCGGCAGGGACTTCAAAATAGCTGATTTTGGCTGTGGTCCTGGATTGTACGCAGAAGCTTTGGCGAAACGCGGAGCGATTGTGACTGGCATTGATTTCTCGGGGAGGTCCATCGAGTACGCAAAGGATAGCGCAGCGCGCAAGCAATTGAAAATCAGCTACGTGAAGCAGAACTACCTGGAGTTTGAAACAGAGGACCGATTCGACCTTGTGCTGATGATTATGTGCGATTTTTGCGCGCTCAGCCCGACACAAAGAAAAGGGATCCTAAAAAAATTCCACAGGATTCTAAAACCGAACGGTTCGGTCTTTCTTGATGTGTATTCCCTGTCAGCATTTGAAAAAAAAGAAGAGGTCGCAACATACGAATTGAACCAGCTCAACGGATTCTGGTCACCAAACAAGTACTATGGCTTCCTAAATACCTTCAAATATGATGAAGAAAAGGTTGCGCTGGACAAGTACACAATTATTGAGTTGGACCGCACCAGGGAAATATACAACTGGCTGCAATATTTTGGACCTGAAAATCTTGAGAGGGAGTTTATAGAGGCAGGCTTTTCCGTTAAGGGGCTTTATTCCGACGTCGCGGGAAACCCATATGATCGAAAATCGAGCGAATTTGCAGTCATCGCCAATAGGGATTAGGTCAGCACAGAACAGTGCCATGCACTCGGACGGGAATTCCGCTGCGCTCCATTCCCGCCGGTGATGGCGCCGTTCGGCCAAACAGCCGACAGAGCATAACACAAAAGAAGGCTATGAAGAAAACAATTGAAATCAGAGCACTCAATGACGACGAAACTATGGTAACAATGAATATGCCAAAATTCGATTCACTGAAGCCCGTGCTATGTTCGAAATGCAACCATCGAGGAAGTTTTGCACGGAGAGTGTTTGCTGTATCAGGTGTCCCAAAGAGTAAATTTTCTGACGATGAAATCCAGGAAGCGATCAGCGCGTTTATTACAGAGCAGTTCGGAATCTCGCAGGTCTTTTTCAAATCGCCAGGCTCGGGAACCAAGCTATCTGTCGACAGGGCCATTTGCCATGAATGTCAGCCAACTAAGATCGTTTTCGATAATGAACTGACATCGGATTTCTTTCGCGAGGTTTCGAAAGCTTTGACCACACAGAAGTGAAAAAAGATGAAATTCAGACAAACAGTCCAAGTCGCCACAAGGCGGATGAAAAGGATGCCGAACCACTTATAACGCCTCCCGATGTCAAGGGTAAAATTTCCCGTTGACGAAAAAATCTTTTCCTTTTTCGCGCAGTCTGTAGACGGACCCTTTTGCCTGTTGGCATCGATTCTGGCTTCATCTCGAGGCGGGTACCGGGAATCAGGCCTGTGGAAAGATCCCGCTCTGCGGCGCACCAAACACTTATCGAGATTCTACCGCCTGGGGCACCCAAACGTTGGACCTCGCAACGCTGGAGCAGGGAAGCTCCCCGCGCGAGAATGGGTCCAAGGGTAGCTCGTCGCAGCGCGGGGGGGCTTCCCTGCGGACCAAGAGCACAGAACGCTGCAACCAAGAGAGCCCGGTCTTTGTTGGACGTCAGGCGGTTGCAACTCCGCTATGCGGAACTGCGATCTACAAATATTATCGTACCCTCACAGGGGCCTTTTCCGCAGAATTGTGCGGGGCCCACCCAGTCAAAGGCCAGGTTGATGAAAGCACCTCCAGTTAGATGCGGGCTCGCTTGAGGGACAGAACCTGCACAACGGCCCAAAGGGACGCCTAAGAATATCAGGAGCGAGACGGATCTCCAATCAACGCGCAGGGAATAATGGGGTGCATTCCCTGTTTGTCCTCATGCGCCATCTCATGTTCCCCCTCCCCTTGCCCCTCCCACCCCCGCCACAAAGGCGGCGGGATCTTCGAGAGGGGAGGGGAAGCACTGGGAATGGCAAGAGTCTCCTCCCCCTTGATGGGGGAGGATGGGTGGGGGTGGTCGCCTGGATTTTCTAAAGCAATTTTTGAGACATGACACCAGGCCAGTCAGAACTCAGATGCTGAAATCCGGCTGTACAAACAGGGAATGCACCCACCGTTCCCGTCACCGAGGAGCTCCGAAGTTGGCTCATCGGCGTGGGAGCAAAACTCCGTAAATGAAAACGGCTTGAAGCCCGATATTTTTTTCCGGGGTGGGATGACGATCTCCTTTCCTCCAAGGCCTTTTAGAGGACGCCTTTCTCTTGGAATTCCGCCAGCTTTTGAACCGGATAACCGAGGAGGCCGCAGAAAATCTCCTGGTTGTGTTCCCCCACCCTTGGGCCGGGCAATCGCACCCGGGCCGGTGTCCCGAGCAAGCTGACCGGAGTCCCGCAAAGCTTGAAAGTCCCAAACTCTCCGTGATCCAGGTCGATCAGCACCTCTTCAGCCTTCACCTGGGGGTCCTCGGCCACTTCATCCACGTCATAAGCGAGGGAGTATGGGATTCGAGCGCGCATCAGTTCTGCTTGGGCTTTTTCGGCCGTCCTGGCCAGGATCCATCCCTTGACCATCGGATCAATCTCGTCCCTCTTCTGGAAGCGGTCGTAATCGGTAGAGAGATCGGGCCTTTCGGTTAATTCCTCTCTGCCCAGGAGCCTGCACCAACGGGTGAAGAGACCTTTGGTTACGGTGGTCACATAGAGCCATTTCCCATCCTTGGTCCTGTACAAATCCGACGGCCCCACATACCAGCGGCGGTTGCCGATTCTTGTTCTCTTTTTTCCCGTGACCGCATACTCGCTGATGGGCAAAGCGTTCATGGCAACAGCCGTCTTGAGTAAACTCGATTCGATTTTCTGTCCCTTTCGCGTTCGGTCACGATGATAGAGCGCCAAGGCGATCCCAAAAGCAGTCAAAAACCCGGTTCCGTAATCCACATAGGGAACACCGGCTCTCAGAGGAGGGTGGTCCTCATAGCCGTTCAGAACGCTCCCCCCTGAAAGCGCCTGGGCAATGGGATCGAAACCCAACCTGTTCGCATAAGCCCCCCTACTGCCGAAGGCGGTCACCTCCGCATAGATCAGGCCGGGATTGATGGAAGAGAGGGTTTCATAATCAATGCCCATTCTTTTCACGGCCGTGGGGCTGAAGTTGTGGAGCAAAACATCGGCTTTCCCGATCAGGCGCATGAAAAGCTCCAAGGCCTCCTTGTTATAGATATAGTTCAGCGTGATCGCTTTCTTGTTCCTCGCCTGATTCAGAAACATCAAGGAGTCTCCGGAGGGTGCCCACAGCCCGATGTACCTGTCTTCTTCTCCTCCGCTTCTTTCCACGCGAATCACTTCGGCGCCGAAGTCCGCCAGAAGCATGCTGGCACAGGGTCCCGCAATGAACCGGCTCAAGTCGATGATCCGAACTCCATCCAAAACACCGTCCATCTCTTCGCTCCCCTTTTAACTCACCATCTCCTCGATGATCTCTCGCACCGACTTGACTTCCTTAATCATGCCCGCAATCTGACCTGAGGGGATCGTGTAGGAATCCAGATCCCCCTTTATCCATGCATCTTCAAGACGACCGCTGAGAGAGGTAAATTCGTCGTCGTTCCCGGAGGCTCGAGCCAATTTTTCCGCAAGAGGCGTCCGCACCACCCGCACCTGCATCCTTCCCCGGGACACGAGAAGCGTATCCCTGTCACCGGCTGCGATCAGGGCCTTCTTGTAGTTCTCGTGGGCGACACATTCCCTGGACGCGATAAAACGAGTTCCCACCTGGACCCCTTTGGCTCCCAAAGCGAAGGCGGCCCGATAGCCACGGGAATCCCCGATACCGCCCGCCGCGACCACGGGCACTTTCACGGCATCGACCACCAGCGGTACGAGCACCATGGTCGAAGGACCATTGAATCCCTGAATGCCGCCCGACTCCGAACCCTCTGCAATAATCGCATCCACCCCTGCGGATTCAGCCTTCGCGGCGCCGGAAACATTGGAGACCACGTGCAGGACCTTCACCTGTCGCTCCTTTAGAAAGGATATGAGCGCTCCGGGCAACCCTCCCGATGTGGTGACCGCCTTGACACCAAAGTCGGCGAGAATCTCGGCAATTTCCATGGACTTGGGATTCAAGGCCATGAGGTTTGCCCCGAAGGGTTTGTCCGTGAGCTTTCTCACGGCTTCAAGCTGCGCTGTCAACCTGGCGGGCTCCGCGAGAAATGCCGTGGCAAGAAGCCCGAAGCCTCCTGCCTCGGAAACGGCGGCGACCAGCTCGGGATTGCAGATCACCCCCATGGCTCCCTGGATCACGGGATACCTGGTTCCCAGAAGTTCAGATATGTCCTTCATATTTTTTCCCTCCGATCTATTGGACGAACCTCAACACGCTCGAGGACCTTATAGGTCATGGGATTTCTGTCGTGCGCCAAAGAATAGGCGATCGCCGGAACCCCGTCAACTTCATTTTTCTCCACAACTCCGCGCCGCCTGGAAAGGATCGCCCACATGGACCGGCTCTTACGAGGAGATGAAATGTGGAGATTTTTTTGAATTTGATGGGTTTGAAACCTTAAAACGGAAATCATCAAGGGCCACAGGGAGGCTCTTCCACCCCCTTTGCAGGGGTAATCTCCCCAAGTCGCTTGGCTGTCCCCGGCATGGCAGGGTTTTGAAACGAGGCATTTGCTTGAAGAAATCATCTCGAAGAAAGGCTTCCGTCTGTGACGCGGGCGCTCCCGGCCAGGAGGATATGCCAGGAAAAGAACCGCGAGAATAGAGGAAGGTCAACCCCACATATCCGGTACCGATGCGAGATCGGAAATGGAAATCTCTTCAATCTGGGCACAGCCCAACCGGCGGAGGAGCACAAAGTGAATCTTGTCCGCCTCCCGTTTTTTGTCCCTCACCAGGGCATCCAAGACTTTTTTACGATCCAGGGGCAACCGGATCGGCAGCCCAAGCCGAACCAGCAGATTCTCTATGCGTCGGACATCTTCTTGCGCCAGATAGCCTTTCCGGGCAGATAACCTTGAGGCCATGACCATGCCGACGCTCACTGCCTCGCCGTGGCGCACTCCGGCCGCTTTTTCAATAGCGTGACCGAAAGTGTGACCGAAATTGAGCTTCCGGCGTTCCCCCCTCTCCTTTTCGTCCCGGGTGACGATATCGGATTTGATCCGCACCGAGGCGTGAATCAGCTCTTCGATCACATCCCTTTCGAGGGAAAGGGCCTTCTGACAGTTTTTCTCTATGTAGGCCAACAAATCGGCATCGGCGATAGCCGCGTGTTTTAAGATTTCAGCAAATCCGCAGGCAAGGTCATGTTGTGGCAGGGTCCGCAGGAGGTCGGGGTCGCAAAGGACGAATTCCGGCTGATGGAAAACACCCACCAGGTTCTTATACCCCTTAAAATTCACCCCGTTTTTGCCCCCCGTACTGGCGTCCACTTGCGCCAGCAAGGTGGAGGCCACAAACCCGAAACGTATTCCCCGCATATAGGTGGACGCCGCAAATCCTGCGATATCACAGACAATTCCACCCCCAATTCCCAGCACAAAACTAGAACGCTCCACATCCAAGGACAACAGCCTATCATAGACGTGTCGAACCGTCTCCAAATTTTTGATCTTTTCTCCGGTACCGATCTCAATCACCACGAAGGGCGGGAAATACCGGCCGTAGTGGCGCCGGACCGTGGCGTCGGTGATGATGACCACTTTTTGGGCATCCACATAATTCATCACCTTTTCAAAGCGCTCACCCACCAGAACTATCGATCTTCCCGTGCCGACAGTAATTTCAACGGATTTCATCTTCCTGCCCCGCAGTACATTCCTTCTTGTCCCTCAAGCAGCCCCACCCATTCGATGGGAAGTGCAATTGTGGCTCAGCTGGCGCCCATTCCTAAAATCCCTTTCACACGGAGGGGGGCCACGCCTGCTTCCCATTCAGGAATGAATGGCTTTTCTTCGATACGTCTTGACAGATGGACAAAGGTAGCTTATTAAATAGGCCATTGAGAGGAAAGTCAACCAGTGGAACGAAAGCCCTCAAATTCATTTGTCATCGGTCCTTGGCGCTTCTTTTTTAGTTTCAGAAGCGTCCATCCGGTCGCGTAGGTCAGCATTTTGACGCGCCCCGGGTGGACCCATTCCGGTCTGCCCGGGGTTTTCAAATGGCGGCAAGCCCCGGGGAGAACCCCCGGGGCTTTTTTCTTGGAGGAGCTCTTTTTTCCCTTATCCCCGGCCGCCGGCGATGAAACAGATGGAGGAAACATCATGATTCTCGTTCTGGAACAGGACATCACCCCGGAGCAAGTCGGGCACCTTCGAAGTCTCTTGTTCAGTAAGGGCTATCTGGTGCGGGAAATTTCACAGGGCGGGCAAAAGGTCATCGGTGCCGTCGGCAAAAATGGCCATGATACCGATTTTTTCAGCCACCTGCCCGGGGTGGCAAAGACCTTCCCCATCCCCACGGCATTCAAGCTGGTGAGCCGGCAACTCCATCCGAACGATTCCCTGGTTCAGGTGGGACTTGTCACGGTGGGCGGAGAAAATATAACGATCATTGCCGGACCCTGCGCCATTGAAAGCTGGGAGCAGGCGCTCACCATCGCCCGGGAGGTCAAACGGTACGGAGCAGTGCTGTTTCGCGGCGGCGCGTTCAAGCCCCGAACTTCGCCTTATTCGTTTCAGGGTCTCGGGGAGGAGGGGCTGAAGATTCTCGCTGAGGTCCGTAACACCGTGGGACTCGGAGTGGTCTCTGAAATCACTTCTCCCAACCAGGCTGATCTGATGATGAAATATGTGGATGCGGTTCAGATTGGGGCCCGCAATATGCAAAATTTTGAACTGCTCAAATGCGTAGGACGCATGGGCAAGCCTGTGCTTCTAAAGCGAGGGCTTTCCTCCACCGTTGAAGAGTGGCTTATGTCGGCAGAATACATCCTTTCCGAGGGCAATGACCAGGTGATTCTTTGCGAAAGGGGCATACGGACCTTCGAACCTTTCACCCGAAACACGCTTGATCTGTCCGCCGTGCCTGTGTTGAAAAAGCTGACTCACCTGCCCGTGATCATTGATCCCAGCCATGCAACAGGCATCCGAGAAAAGGTCAGTCCCATGGCCCGTGCCGGCATTGCCGCCGGTGCCGACGGCTTGATGGTGGAGGTACACCACGATCCCGACAAAGCCCTTTCAGACGGCGCCCAGAGCCTTTACCCTGAGCAGTTCGGACAACTGGTGCGGGACATCTATGTGATCGCTCCTGTGATCGGCAAACGGCTCAATTTCGACTATCTTGACAAAGCCAGAGCCGCCGTGGAGGCTGCCGGCGACCCGCAAAAAAAGGGGCAGCGAGCAGCTTACTTGGGCACTCCGGGCACATTCAGCCACAAAGCCTGTACTCAATACTTCGGTGAAAAACTCACCGCGGTTTCAACAGGCTCTTACCGGGAGGTCTTCGAAGCCGTAAAGAGTGGAGAAGCCGATTACGGAATTGTTCCACTGGAGAATTCTCTCACGGGAAGTATCCACGAAAATTATGATCTTCTCCTGGAATACGATCTCCAGATTGTGGGTGAGATCACCCTGCGCATCATCCACCATCTCATCGCCCGTCCAGGGACGACCCTCGACGCGGTCCGCCGCGTTCTTGCGCCGCCCCAGGCTCTTCAGCAGTGCCGGCAATTTCTCGACTCTCACAAGGAATGGGAACTGGTCACCGTTCGCGATGCCGCTCAGGCGGTCAAGGAAGCGCATAGCCGTGGCGACGGTCGGGATGCGGCCATCGCGAGCCGAGAGGCTGCCGAGATTTACGGCATGGAAGTCCTCGAAACAGGCATTGAGACAAATCCACGCAATTACACCCGCTTCGTGGTTGTCGGCACTGAAAAAAAAGAGAATAGCCCGCGGCGAAAATCCTCCATCATTTTCTCCACGGGCAACCGGCCTGGAGCGCTGTTCCAGGTGTTGAAAATTTTCGCCGACAATCACATCAACATGGTCAAGCTTGAATCGCGCCCCATACACGGCAAGCCCTGGGAATACATGTTCTACGTGGACATAGAGGCGGATGCCATGGACGATCCGTTCAAACCGTTGGTGGCGGCACTTGAGAAACAAACAGAGTATTTGAGAATCCTTGGAAGCTATTAGAGGGGATTGGTGGGACACTCCAAGTGTGCCGCGAATGAAAGGCACCCTATTTTTCAGTCCACCGCGAAAGCTGTCCCGGGGGACAGATCGTCTCTGGCTATGGCAACGGCACAATTATTGAAACACCACAGGATGGAGGAATGGGAGGGAGGAGGCGATCGCGGTCTTTTCATTCCTCGCCGCCTCTGCAAATAAGAAATATTGGAGTGATGACCTTGTACCCTCTTCGGAATGTATTATTTTGGTAAAATTCTTGCGCGAAACCAAGATCATCGGCTATAAAGGATTCCAATGCTCAAAAAAATAGGCTTAACGGTGGTCCTCCTCGTCGTGGCACTGGAGGCATCGGCTCTTACCTTTCAGGAGAATCGCTCCGTCCACGAATCCATCATCCGGGTCTCACAGGAGACCCTCAATAGCGAGTACGAAAAGGCGATCCTCCATGCTCGTAACTTAATCCTTCTTTATCCCGGGGAACCCTACCCTCGTTTTCTCCTCACAACCATCTACATGTACCTGCTGCGCTCATACTGGGATTTTCCCCTGGATCAGAAGTTCGAGATATATAAAAAGGAGTTTCAAAGAGCGGCGGCAGATGCAAAAAAGACCTGTGATGAGTTCCCTCACCAGGACGCCATGGTCCATTTTGTGCGTGGAATGGTCCTTGGTACGGAGGCTATGGTTCACCTCCAGGACAAGGAGTGGCTTGACTCCTATTCTAAAGGCAGGAGCGGAGTTCGAGAGCTTCAGAAGTCGCTGGAAATGGACCCTGGGAACTATGATGCCTATCTTGGGCTCGGCATGTTCGAATACTATTGCTCGAAGCTCTCCGGCGTCATCAAGGTCCTTGCTTGGATTGTAGGTTTCAGTGGAGACAGCGAGAAAGGGCTCCAATACGTAGTTAAGGCAATGAACCAGGGCAGGTATGCCGAAGGTCCTGCCAAGGTTTTTTTGGCGTATGCATTGATTGAATTTGAAAACAAGCTTGACCAGGGAGTCGAACTTGCCAAATCCCTTCGGTCTCAGTATCCAAGCAATTACCTCTTCATTGAATACCTGTTGCGGGCGGCAAATAAGCTCCCCCCTGAAAGGGCCCTGGATGGGCTCGATTGGATAGACACGTTCATCAAGACGCCAAACTGGCGAAAGGAAGTGAATCTCTTTGTTCCTTACAATCTCGACATGGTAGACTACGTCGAGGCCCGGTTGCACTTGGCTCGTGGAGACTACGTTACGGCCCAAAAAGTGCTGGAGCCTGTATCAGCGCGCTCCGTGGGGGCTGAAGAATTCAGCGCCGACGTGAATCTCATGTTGCTCTCGATTTACACGAAGACGGAGAACCGTGACAAAGCCCGGCAACTGTACGCCCTGATCATGAAGAATAAATCGATCAACAGGTCTCACAGCAAAGCCAAAGAAATCTACAAGGGCTGATTTTTCTTGATCTTCCACCGTGTTCCTTTCCTCGACGGGAAAGAGGAAAAGAACCGGCTCGGCCCTCCTCGCTTAGCTCCGATCCTCGTGAACGATTGCGTTACGAAATCAATTCCCTTGCAATGGCCATGCGATGGACCTCCGATGGACCTTCGCCGATTAGACGGGTCCTCAACTCCCGGAACCATCTTTCCAGGGGCATTTCTTTTGCCAGTCCCATTCCCCCGTGGATCTGGATTGAACGATCTACCACACGCATCGCCATTTCCGTAGCCATTAGCTTCGCCATGGAAGACTCCACAAGATACTCCCTGTTTTCCATGCTGGAACGGGCAGCATTGTAAGTCACCAGTCTGGCTGCGTGGATCTCCATGGCAGAATCCGCCAGCATCCATTGAATGGCCTGCCTTTCGCAAAGAAGCTTTCCGAAAGTCTCCCGGATCTTGGAATAGCCCAAAGCCATTTCCAACGCCTCCTGGGCAATCCCCACACATTGCGCTGCGTAAGGGACTCGACCCCGGATAAGAAGCCTTCTCAATAACTCGAAGCCTTCCCCCCGTTTGCCGAGCATTTGCTCCTCCGGAACGAGACAGTCTTCGAAGACCAGTTCATAGGGAGCCTCCGGGCGAATCACCGGAATCACACTGCGAATCTCGTATCCGGGTGTCCCGGTCTCTATGATGAAGCAGGTGATTTCACCCCGCGTACCTGCAGGCCTTTCATCTGTTCGAACGAAAACCGTCGCAAACTGGGATTTCTTGGCGTAGGAGATCCAGCACTTGCTGCCGTTGATGACCCAGCCATTGGGCCTCTTCACTGCACGGGTTCGAATGGCGCGAGCAGGATCAGATCCACCGGAAGGCTCCGTGATCGCGAGACACCCTAAGATCTCACCTCGAATGCTCGGAATCAAATACTTCTTCTTTTGTTCTTCGGTTCCACCGTAAAGCACCGGATTAATGAGGTGCCCGAAAGCCCCTCCGCCGGGATTGTAAAGGCCCTGCCGGTGCCTGGATAGTTCTTCCATGAATACCGTTTCCGTCAAAAAATCAAGGCCTGCGCCGCCATACTTCTCAGGCGCCCAGGGACAAAACATCCCCATGGCCCTGGTCTTTTCTTTGAGACGCTCCACCTCGTGATCAGGGAACTCTGTCGCGTCCGGATCCAATCCTGATTCCACGGGCGTAATTTCGTTCTTGACAAACCTTCGGACCGTCGACTGAACCAACCTCTGTTCATCTGAAAGCCCGTATTCATGCTCGTACATACCCTTCTCCTTCTCTTCATTCTAGAAGAGACTCCCACACGGTGTTCATGAGTTCCTGTATCTTCAGGCAGCCTTCCCCCCGACCACATCCCCATGCGCCGAAGGGCAAGACCAAACAAGAAAACGCGCTTCCGGTCACCTCTCATCTCTTTTCCAAGAGAGAAGCGATTCGCCTCCTTCCTTCTTCCGTAGGGGATATGGGACCTTTGTGAACCTCGCTCTCCAGACCCAGAGCCTTGTCCAGGTCTGTTTTCATCCCCTGGTTTATTAGCGTTTTGATGGTGCTGATGGTTTCGGGAATGTTTCTCAGGATCTTCTCCGCCATCTCCATGGCGGCCTCGTCCAGGTTTTCCCGAGGGACGACCCTATTCACGATGCCCAATCGTTCCGCCTCTCGCGCCGATATTTGCTCACAAGTGAAAAGCAGCTCTTTTGCTTTTTTTGCTCCAATCTGCCGGGGCAGCCGCTGCGTTTGACCGCCTCCGGGAACGATACCGAACCGTGCATGGGTATCGGCAAAGACGGCGTCTTCAGAGGCGATAATCATGTCCGCGCACATGACCAGTTCAAAAGAGCCGGTGAAACAATAACCGTGTACCGCAGCGATCACCGGTTTGCTCAAATCCTCCAAAGCCCTGTATCTTGAGCCACCGGCCCGCTCTCGCCCCTCCATGACTCCCTTCAGATCCCTGCCTGCGGAGAAAGCCCTGCCTGCGCCGCTGAGAATGACCACATGCACGCGGTCGTCTTTTTCTATATCCTCCAATGCAGCCACCAATTCGGTGAGGAGTTCCTCGGTCACCGCATTCCTGGCGCGGGGTCGATTCAGGATGATCTTCGCGATTCCGTCGATCTTTTCCACAATGATGTGATTGTAAGGCATGTGCCACCTCTCTCCTTTCCGTGCGTGATTTTCAATGCCAGGGCCAATAAAGCGGCGATGATATGACTTCCCCTTCACCACCCAATCCCGGCCTCTTTTCCCCCATGCACCCGACCAATAACCAGGCCGTCGGTTCCGGCCGATTCAGTGTTGCCCCTTGAAAATCCTCTACCATGCTCTCGGGAGGGAAGTATCCTGATAATCAAAAGCCTGATCGCGGTACGGAGGCGAATAGTCGTACTCCTGTGGGGGATTCCCGTGAATCTCGCGGCTTTCGATCTCAAGGCACCTCTCGGGGCAGCCCTCAACCATGCTCGCCTTGATTCCCAACACCCCACCCGCCACGGTGATCTCCTGGTCCAACCCGTATCTTTGCACTGACAGGAACCCCTTGTGGGAAACCACAAATTTTCCCTCCGCAAGAGTTCTTGATTTGGGTTTGTGCCAGGCATTCAATGGCACTTCAAGGACGCAAAGAAGGGTTTCATTCTCCCGTTGTTTGATCCCAAGCACGTAGCCCCCGAGGATTACGGTCTTCCCCCTGTATTTTTCCACCTCCCGTAAAAGGGTCTCAAAGGGGACGGGAGGTTCCGCTTCTTTCACGAGTTGAGGTGAAACCACCGAACAGGATAGGAGGACAAACGCCAGCATGGGTGAAATGAAAACAGCTTTCCATGGTTGCATAGCAAAACCCCTCAATTGTCAGGCTCCGGTCTCCATTGGGCGGGCCGCTCCTCTCCAGAAACTGACCAAACAATTCTTTTCCCTTGAAACGTCCTCCAAAAACAAATCGCCCCACCGATTCCGGAGTCAGCTCAGAGCAAAGTTCCCCTTGGCCCACTTCAATCGCCAGATTATGAACCAGTTGATGAAACTTATCAAGAGCCGACCTCAATCCTACGGACCAGGCCCGCCCGGCCCTCCGAACAATTTCCTCTTGGTCCTCTCCCTTGTCCTTGCATATGAGAGACTTCAGCGGTAACATCCATGGGAAAATGCAATCCCTCGCTCCGCGGAAGGGAACCAGTCGATCATGAAGGTTCTGTTGATCCAGCCGCCCATACGGGATTTTTACGACACCGAGATCAGGCTCCAGCCCCTGGGCCTTTGTATGCTCAAGGCCGTGGTGAGAAGGTTCCTGCCTCACACTGAGGTTCTGGTCGCCGACTACCACCAGGGTTTTGGGCGAAGGACTCTCCCCTATCCTCCTCAACTCTCCTACCTACATGAATACTACCCATATCCCGACGCGAGTCCTTTTTGCACCTTTCACAACTATTATCATTTCGGACTCCCCTTCGAGGAAATAGGCAACTCGGCAGCGAGAGAGCGGCCGGACCTTGTTGGCATATCCTCCCTTTTTTCCCCTTATTACAGGGAAGCCCTCTCCTGCGCCCGGGAGATCAGGAAAAGGCTCAACGTGCCGATCATCATGGGCGGCTCCCATGTTTCCGCTTCTCCCCTGTCCGTACTGAGGGACCCATGCGTCGACTTCGTCATACGGGGTGAGGGCGAGCGGCCTTTCGTAGAGTTTTTGAAGGTGCTTGAATCCGGCGGCCGCTTTGAAAAGGTGCCGAATCTCGGATTCAAGAGGGATGGAGAGACGGTGTTGAATGCCATGGAAGAGAACTATGCTTTCGAGGATCTCCCCGTAGCGGATTTCTCAGACCTCCCACGGAATCGATATCTTTACAGGAAAAGGCCTCTTTGTTTTGTAACCACCTCCAGAGGTTGTCCTCATCGGTGTGCTTTTTGCTCGGTGCATGTGACCTTCGGCGAGGGGTTTCGCAGACGCTCCCCTGAGAATGTGGTCTCGGAAATCAAACAGCGTCACAGCGAGGGATACAGGATCTTTGATTTTGAGGATGACAATTTGAGCTTCCATGAGGCTGATTTCAAAAGACTTCTAAGACTTCTGATCGCGGAGTTTCCCCAAGAGGATGCGCATTTCATGGCCATGAACGGAATCTCCTACCACAGCCTTGATGAGGAAATGCTCGGGCTGATGAAAAAGGCCGGTTTCACCTCGCTGAATATCTCTCTGGTCAGCGCAGAGGAAGCGGTGCTCTGTAAAGTCGGACGGCCCCACAGGGTGGAGAAATATCTGGAGGTGGTCGATCAGGCCCACCGGTTGGGCTTCGAGATTGTTTCCTATCAGATTCTGGGACTGCCTTACGAGGCGTTGGATGACATGGTGAAAACGATGGTTTTGATGGCTCGGTTGCCCGTGCTTATCGGTGCTTCGATTTTCTACCTGACACCGGGTTCTCCCATGGCCGCCGACTTTCCTCCATGGGGCGAAATGGATTCCCTCAAATCCAGGTCCACTGCCATGGCCCTTGAGACCGATCGGTTTTCCAGGGATGATCTCTACACCCTTTTCATCATGGCCAGGATCATCAATTTCCTGAAAGGGCTGAGGATCGAGAAAAAGACGATGACGATCCAAGAGGCGATGGATGGAGCAGCAGCGCTGGGAAAAAGGGTCGCGACGGGCGCGGAACTCCTTACGCGGCTTTTCACCGAGAAACGTCTCTACGCCGAAACCAGACAGGGCTTAAAGCCTTTATCCAGGTTCGAAGCGGATCTATTCCTCAGAGTCTGGAACGATCTGTCCTATGTTCGAACCCGCCAGGGAGGGATCATCGATGTCGGTCCTCTCACGGCCTCGGGCCTGCCATGATGCAGCCGGTTCACTGAAGGAGGGCTCGTTTTCCCAAGTTCCCGTAACGGTGGTAGTTATGAGAAATGCTCTGTTCACGGAAGTATTGCAGCAGTTCAATCCGCCCCTCCATCAAAACGCTTGTCCGGGAAATGTAGGATCCTGTCTTAGCTGCTTCCTGAAATACCTCGTCGGGCACCCTCAGCTATTGAGTTCCACCCTGTCGAATCCGGGTCGAATAAATTCCCTGGCTCCTGGAAATGCTCTTTCCACGCTCTTGCGCAGTTCCTCCAGGCGTGCAAGGATCCGGATGATCCCACCCGCAAGCAGAGGAAAATGGCTGCGAATCACTTCCCATGCCGTGATCGAACGATCGATGCCGATAAGGGCCACCTTTGCGGAACCATCCGAATCCTTTGGAAATTCATCCATCAACTCTGCCATCTCCCTGAGCCCCCCCCGGACAGCTCTCATGAGTTTCACGCAGATTTGATGCTGATACCAACGGATCACTTCAAGGGCCTCCGAAAGCCTGTCTTCTTCCGCAGGATTCAAATCTGCACTTCCTAAGCTCTCTTTCCACGGCGGTTCGGGTGAGCTATATCCCAAGAGATCGCTTGCAGATTCAAACCACTCATCGACCATTTCCTCATAAGACTTGGCTGCGAAGCAACAGTCGTGGTTCTCGATGAGCTCTTCCCTTGACCGTGAAACTTCCTCCGCCTCCACCATAAAAAGATCGACGACATCCATCCCCTCTCGCTTCGCCATCTCTTCCAACAGTTCGACGGTCCCCTCAAGGTTATCCGTCAGCGTCTCAAAATAGGATTCACTATTGTCGTCCAAAGCTTCCAGAGAAGCGGTATCCTCATCCCGAAGGGCGAAATCCAGGCACCGGGAGGTCATCGGGCACCGTTCACACCATTGGTCGCAGTAATTGTAAATCCCAGGAATGAGTCGCGAGCTTCGAGCAAGCCTTTTGAGACGATCCTTATCCATCGCCATCCTGTTACCCCCTGTGAAGACTGAAAAAGATTTCTTCTGGGAACCGAGCCGTTACACCCATGAGGATTACGATATCAATCCTAGGAAGGAAGCTGCCACCGACCAAGGAAAAGCCATGTCCCTGCGGTGGTCCTTCCAGCGATCTGAGGCGTCTCCTCCTATCGCTTTTTGAGATAGTAATCTTCCATGTGGATCAGCTTTGCCAGATATTCCTTCTGGAACTCCAGGTTTGAATAATGGCTGATTTCTTCTCTCAAAGGTGCAATGAAGGGGAGGATATCAATTCCATAACTGTTCTTCCCCATTTTGTCCGCTTCATGCACGATTGAGATGCAGTAATAGAAGAACACGAGCCTGAAGGTTGGTGATCTCCTGAAGAGGTAGGACCGCCCACCGGTGGTGTTGATGAAAAAGCCTGCGTACTGGTATAGGATCTCCATGGATGGTCTGAGATCTTCCAACACCGGACAATCTTGTCCCAGCACAGCCCAGGTATAAAACACCTTGAGGATGACCTCCATGGACGGCTCTTCGTTCATAATCACTTCTCTGATCAGGCGGAGGTCTTTTCGGTCCAGAATCCGGAAGAGGTGATACACATTCCGAACGATAATTCTCGGGTCTATGCCCTCCCCAGCGGGTATCGGGGGTTCGTCCGATAGCTGTTGAAGTATTTGCTGAAACCGAGTAAAGGTATCTGTCTCCAATTCAAGGTGTTGGACATACTTCTTCTCATCCAGGTAGTGAAAAAAATCCGTTATCTGCGCTTGTAAATCGGCGCACCCATATTCTTCGCTCTCTGTATTCGCTGTTGGTCCCGCGGCCTTGACGGACCCAGAAACGGATTCCCTGTTATCGGCGGATATGGGCATTTCCGCTCCCCTACCCGCGTTCGGCTGAGAGGCTCCGACCCCCGCCACCTCGGTTTCTGCCCTATGAGTTTTTTGAACGTAGAGGTAGTAGCCGGCGCCCAGGACCCCTATGATCAGCAACAACAACAACCAAACGAGTCCTTTTCGCTTTTTTGCCATGGCTCCCTCACTATCCCTGTCGGCGTTTCACATTCCCTTTTTCCCGATCAGAGGACACGTGTCTCTTTCGGCACGCTCATGCTCTATAGGCACCCCTCCGGTTCAAAGCATGTTGGTTTTCGACGTCCCCCAACAAGCTTACGCTCTGTTTCGGGGCGCAATAACCGAATCTTCTTGCCGTCTTTTTGAGCAGCGAGCTGGCGGCACCCCGCTGGAGGGTCACATCTCGCGAATTCTGTGTTTCAAGTTCATGCAGACCGGATTTGATACTTCTTTTGGCCTTCGAGGTAGAGATCATTTCCGAGGGTATCGTTCACAACAATCAAGGGAAGATTTTCCACCTTAAGCCGTCTCACTGCTTCCGGCCCCAGGTCCTCGTAAGCCACCACTTGGACTTCTCTCACCGCTTTGGCCATCAAGGCACCGGCTCCCCCTATGGCCGCCATGTAAACAGCCTTGTATTTAACCATGGCATCCTTGACCTCCTGAGAACGTCTTCCCTTTCCGATCATCCCCTTCAGCCCCAGTTGGATCAGTCTCGGCGCATATGGATCCATGCGATAACTCGTGGTCGGACCCGCAGCGCCGATAATCCGGCCTGGAGGGGCCGGCGAAGGGCCCACATAATAGATGACCTGGCCTTCAAGTGGAAAGGGCAGTCCCTTTCCCGACTGAATCAATTCCGTCAGCCTGGCATGGGCGGCATCCCTGGCGGTGTAAACATAGCCACTGATCGTGACCGGGTCTCCAGCCCGCAGTGGCTCAATATCTTGTACCGATAACGGTGTTTGCAAACGAAACGGACCTCCCATCGTCTCCTCCTCTAAAGCAAAACCTCCACGTGGCGACTTGCATGACACTGGATATTCACAGCCAGTGGAAGACTGGCGATGTGACACGGCATCATGAGCACATGAACCGCCAAGGAGGTGATTCTTCCACCAAGTCCCTGAGGACCTACTCCCGTCTTGTTAATCTCCTCCAAAAGCTCGTGCTCCATTGGTCTCAACTCAGGATCCGGGTTTTCTGTTCCCAGGGGCCGCAGCAGTGCCTTTTTTGCCAGAATGGCCGAGCGCTCAAAATTGCCCCCGATCCCCACCCCGACGATCGTCGGGGGACAAGGATTGGGCCCGGCTTCCGCCACGGTTTGAACAACCCTTTCCTTGACGCCGGTCCACCCTGCCGAAGGAGCCAGCATGAAGAGCCTGCTCATGTTTTCGCTTCCGCCACCTTTGGGGACAACCCAAATCCTGATCCGATCTCCTGGAACCATGTCCAGGTGAACGACAACGGGAGTGTTATCACCCGTGTTTTTCCGCGTGAACGGATGGCAAATGGACTTACGAAGATATCCTTGTTCATAGCCCAACCGGATGCCTTCTTCCAGGGCTGACTTGAAATCACCTCCCGAAATATGCACCTCTTGTCCCACCTCAGCAAAGATTACAGCCACGCCCGTGTCCTGGCATATGGGAATTCTGTCCTCCCTGGCGATCTTGGCATTTTCCAGTAACTGGGCGAGGATTTCCTTGCCAACAGGAGAGGTCTCCCTGTCGAGGCCGCTCTCCAAAGCCCGGAGCACGTCTTCTCCCAAATCGAGGTTGGCTCTTATGGCTGCATCCTTGACCGCTTCAATGATGCTCCCCGTTTGTATCTCCCGCACGACAGCCTCCAATAACATTTGACATTCTTGGGGTAAAACCTTAGAAATACACCCATCCACCAATGCAATTCACCGGTGCCGACCCCGGGCCGACATCGCCGGCTTCGGTCTTTGCCACTATACAAGAGATATCGGGGAGAAGCAACGAAAAGTGACGAATCATGGGTACGTGAAGGTCTTTCGATCTGGCACGAGAATTGCTGCGAGCTGGCTTACCCCAAAGAATGCAGGAAGTGACATCGATGAAAATCTTGTTGACCAACGATGACGGCATCCACGCGGCGGGACTCCTAGCCCTTCATGAGGCCCTAAAATCCGAGCACGATCTCATCGTGGTGGCCCCGGAGATGGAAATGAGTGCCGTAGGGCACGCCATCACTCTGAGTTCGCCCTTGAGGGTAAAGCAAGTCGAGAAGGAGGGGGCGTTTTTCGGTTATGCCGTGATAGGGACACCGGCGGACTGCGTGAAGATCGCGGTGCAGGAACTGCTTGACAAGCCTCCAAGCCTTATCCTTTCCGGGATCAACCTCGGGGCAAATGTGGGCGTCAATATCCTTTACTCCGGAACCGTGTCTGCAGCCACTGAAGGAGCCTTTCTCGGCGTACCCTCAGCCGCCATCTCCCTCGATACGAGACGCAACCCCGATTTTCACTTTGCCGCCCAGTTCAGCAAAGAAATTATCCGATTCATCCAGGAAAAGGGGCTCAGCACGGGAACGGCTCTGAACGTGAATATACCCTCGGTCCCTCCTGAAAAAATCACAGGGGTATGCATTACCCGTCAAGGGACTTCAAAGTTCGAAGAACGCTTCGAGCGCCGCAACGACCCCAGAGGCAACATCTATTATTGGCTTGCCAGTGAGAAGTTTATTGAAAACGGGAGTGCGGATACCGATTTCAGAGCCCTGAAGGAAAATAAGATCACCATCACACCCATTCATTTCGATCTCACCTGCACCCGGGAGTTGGAGAGGCTGAAAAAAATCTCCTTCCCGTTGCCGCAATATTCACCCCCGCCTAACCTTCCCTCCAACGCGTGCGCACACGGACCCGGCGCAAGCGCAGTGGAAGCGGTTGCACCGGGGAAAGGGAGAAACCCTACAGGATGAAAACCAGTTAAGAGGCAGTCATTGCTTCTGATTCCGCTTCACCAGCCTGTCCTGCCATGCGCTTATAGAGTTCATAGCGCTCCTTCATTTCTTCTTCCGCCTCTTTGAAGAGGTTTTCCGCATTCTCCGGAAAGCTTCTCATCAGGCTGGAATAACGAACCTCCCCCATGAGGAACTCTTTGAAGTCCCCCTTCGGTTCCTTGGAATCAAGAGTGAAGGGGTTTTTCCCCTCTTCCCTGAGTCTGGGATCGAACCTGTAGAGCGGCCAATACCCGACCTCCACGGCTTTTTTCTCTTCTTCCTGACTGAGCCCCATGTCGATCCCATGGTTGATACACGGGGCATAGGCGATGATGAGGGAGGGACCTTTGTAACTTTCCGCTTCCAGGAAGGCCTTCAAGACCTGATTCTTGTTGGCGCCCATGGCCACGGAGGCGACATAGACATACCCGTAGGTCATCAGCATCATCCCCATGTCCTTCTTACGGGTGGGCTTTCCACTGGCTGCGAATTTTGCCACCGCCCCGAGAGGGGTGGACTTCGAGGATTGCCCGCCTGTATTGGAATAGACCTCGGTATCCAGAACGAGGATATTCACATCGCGGCCCATGGCAAGCACGTGCTCTAGGCCGCCAAAGCCGATGTCGTAAGCCCAACCATCTCCGCCAATGACCCAGATGGATTTCTTGGTCAAATAATCGGACATGTCCAAGATCTCCAACAGCAAAGGATTCGACCGGTCTTCGTCCTCGTCTATTTCGCGCTCGATGGATTCCAGGATGCGTCCCTTGAACTCTTTGGACTTCTCCCCGTCATCCATGTTATCCAGCCACCCTTGAAGTGCATCCTGTAGGTCCTTAGAAACCCCGCTTTTCATCGCTTCCCGGATGACATCGGCCAGTTTCTCCCGCCTCTGGCTGACGGCCAGCTCCATGCCGAAACCGTATTCGGCGTTGTCTTCGAATAGGGAATTGGCCCAAGCGGGACCGTGCCCCTCTTCATTCACGGTATAGGGACAACTTGGTGCGGACCCGCCATAGATGGAAGAACAACCCGTGGCATTGGCGATCAGCATACGATCGCCAAACAGTTGGGTGACGAGCTTGACGTATGGAGTTTCACCGCATCCCGGGCATGCACCGGAAAACTCAAATAATGGCTTTCTAAACTGACTTCCCTTGACCGACGTGAACGGCATGAGATCCCCCGGGTACGGCAGTTGCGTGGAAAAAACATGGTTGGGAACCTGCGCTCCGGTCTGGGACTGAAGCGGCTTCATGACAAGTGCTTTCTTTTTGGCCGGGCAAACGTGGGCACAATTGCCGCAGCCGGTGCAGTCAAGGGGACTGATCTGGATTCGGTAGCGGAGTCCCGCCAACTCTTTTCCCTTGGCCTCCAAAGTGACGAAATCCTTCGGGGCTTCTTTCAAATCCTCTTCCCGCGCAAGTACGGGTCGAATCACGGCGTGGGGGCAGACAAAGGAGCACTGGTTACACTGGATGCAGTTTTCCGGTTGCCATTCAGGAACGTTAATGGCAACCCCCCTCTTTTCGTACCTGGTGGTGCCCGTTGGAAAGATCCCGTCCGGAGGAAGCGCACTCACGGGCAATTTGTCTCCCTGTTGAGCAAGCATGGGGCGCATGACCTTTTTCACGAATTCAGGCTCGTCTCCCTCCACGTAAGCCTCGTGACCGGCTGTTGCCCATGATTCAGGGTAATCAATCTTCTCCAAGGATCCCACTGCCTTGTCCACAGCCGCCACGTTCATTTGCACGACCTTGTCGCCCTTCAGTCCGTAGGTTTTTTCGATCGCGTCCTTAAGATACTCGAAAGCTTCTTCAGGCGGGATGACCTTTGCGATCTGAAAAAAGGCGGCCTGCATGATCATATTGATCCGGCCGCCGAGCCCCAGTTCTGAAGCGATCTTCACCGCGTCGATGTTGTAAAAGTTCAGGCGCCGCTGGGCAATGCTCCTTTTCAAACGGTCAGGCAAATTATTCTCCATCTCCTCCAACGACCATGGGGAATTGAGCAGGAAGGTGCCTCCCTCCCTGATCCCCTCCAGAAGATCGTACTGATCCACGAATGCCGGATTGTGGCATGCAATAAAGTCCGAAGTGGTCAGTAGATAGGGGGACTGAATCCGATGGGGTGAGAACCGCAGATGGGACACGGTGATTCCCCCTGATTTCTTTGCATCATATGCGAAATACGCCTGGGCGTGCATGTCCGTGTTTTCACCAATAATTTTGATCGCATTCTTGTTTGCTCCGACGGTCCCGTCCGCACCTAGCCCCCAGAACTTGCACCTGACGGTTCCCTCCGGGGTGGGATCGATCTCTTCCCTCAAAGGAAGGGAGCTATGGCTCACATCATCCACGATTCCAACGGTGAAGTAGTTCTTTGGTTTTCTCGAGCACAAATTGTCGAACACGGCTTTGACCATTGTGGGGGTGAAATCCTTGCTTCCAAGGCCGTAGCGCCCGCCAACGATCACCGGCCTCTCCCCTCTTTCCTGGAAGACGGTGCAAATATCTTGGTACAGGGGCTCACCCAGCGCTCCAGGGACTTTGATTCTGTCCAGCACAGCAATTCTCGAAGCCGTGGCCGGAAGGGCCCCCAAGAAGTGATCCCTGGAAAAGGGGTGATAGAGCCGCACCTTCACAAGACCCACCCGTTCTCCCAGCTTGTTGAGATAATTGACCGTCTCTTCGATCACGTCGCAACTGGAGGCCATGGCGACGATGACCCGATCCGCTTCCGGGTCTCCCACGTAGTCAAAAAGATCGTAAGATCGGCCGACCAAGTGCCCAACCTTCTGCATCTCTTCCTGCACGATTTGGGGGATCCTGGCAAAAAAGGGACTGCAAGCCTCGCGGTTCTGGAAAAAAATATCCGGATTTTGAGCCGTCCCCCTCAATTGAGGGGACTCAGGATTCATCGCCCGGCTCCTGAAAAGATCGATCGCTTCCCAGTCCACAAGGGAGGCCATATCTTCGTAATCGATCATCTCGATCTTCTGGATCTCCATGGATGTCCTGAAGCCTTCAAAAAAATGCACGAAAGGCAGACTGGCGCGAATGCTGGCCAGGTGAGCCACCAATGCAAGATCCATCACCTCCTGGACGGATGCGGACGCCAGCAAGGAGAATCCCGTCTGGCGGACCGCGTTGATGTCCGAATGGTCCCCGAAAATGGAAAGGGCATGGGCTGCGACGGCACGCGCGGAGACATGAAAAACCGTCGGCATGATCTCGCCGGCAATCTTGTACATGTTGGGGATCATCAACAGGAGCCCCTGTGAAGCCGTAAACGTGGTGGCAAGGGCTCCCGCAGATAATGCGCCGTGAACCGCTCCGGCAGCTCCTGCCTCCGATTGCATTTCCCTGACCTTCAGCACCTGGCCGAAGATGTTCTTCCGCCCGTGGGCGGCCCATTCATCCGCATATTCACCCATGCTGCTTGAGGGAGTGATCGGATAGATCGCTGCGACCTCGCTCATGGCATAGCCCACATGGGCTGCAGCCTCGTTTCCTTCGATCGTCTCTGTATGCCTTTTCATGATGATCCTTTCTAAATGACTTCCAGGTGCTTGCACTTTGTAGAAGTCTGCTGTATTTTTCGATTTTGTTTATGACCGGCCCCGAGCGCTTCTCAGGCTCGGCAAGATGCCCTGGACCGGGACCGCGGTTCGCAAGAACGGGTTTCGGCGGTCCCGAAGCCTTCCGGATGCGCCCGGTGCTCCGCCTTGTCTGATGACCACCCAGAAAAGTTAATGGAGCCGGGCCGTTCTTGTCAAGCGATTAGTAAAAAGGAAGGTCTGCCCATGAAAAGGGAATATCCGGCAGGTCCCATCGTAGGTGTAGCGGCGGTTGTCTTCTCGGAAGAAGGCGTGCTCCTGGTAAAGAGAGATCAGGAACCCGGCCGCGGACAATGGAGCTTGCCAGGCGGTATGGTGGAACTTGGAGAAACGCTCGTCCAGGCGATCGAGCGAGAACTCCTTGAGGAACTCTCCATCAAAGCGCAGATCTGCGGGCTGATAGGGGTCTTTGACAGGATTTTTAGAGATCAGCAGAACCGGGTTCGATTTCATTACGTCCTGGTGGATTACTGGTGCCGGCTGCTCGAAGGTCCACCGAAACCCGGCTCGGACGTCAGTGCGGTTTCGGTCCTTCCCATTGGAGAACTGGACAATTCTCCGATTGGGAAAGAGATAAAGGATACGATACGCGCCGCCATCCAGATTTGGGACAGCAACGAGCCTACCGAATAAGATGAAACGTTCGTTTCCAGTGGGGCCATGACCAGTAAATGATGAAAGCCTTTCCCTTGACCGATTCTAAAGGCACGAATCTCTTATCTCCTTTCCCCCAAAACCTACTGTCATAACTGTGATCACGATTGTCCCCCATCACGAAGAGGTGGCCCTCCGGGACGATAATCGGTCCCGAGGACATCTCCGGCTTATTTTCCTGACGGGAATAGTACCCATGGGGGTCATCGTAGAGCCGCCCGTTAATGTAAATGCTTTGACCTTCAATCTCGATTCGGTCCCCGGGCAGTCCGATGACCCGCTTGATGAAATCCTTGCTCCTGTCCAGGGGATAGATGAACACGATAACGTCGCCATGCCGGGGATCGCTGACAGGAATGATCGTCTTGCGGATGATCGGAATCTTGACACCGTAAATAAATTTATTGACAAGAATATGATCCCCAACCAGAAGCGTAGGCTCCATGGAACCGGACGGAATCTTGAAAGCCTGAATCACGAAGGTGCGTATAAAAAGCGCCAGCAGGATCGCGATCGCTGCAGCCTCCGCATATTCACGAAAGACGCTTTTTTTTCTCTTCATCCTGTTCTTATCCTGAGCTATCTGATCCTTCAAAATGCCTCCTGATGGTGAATGAGTGCTCCTCTCCCTTTTTGGAACTGATTTGGATTCTGCAAGTCAAAGGGACAATCGCAAATTGGCATGGTTATTGCTCGTTCTGAGGCACAAATAGCCTGCGCCCCAAATTATCGCAGGACTGTAATCTTTCAATTTAAGATTTGTAAAGGAATTTTTGCAAGTCTGTTTGTTTATGCGCCGATCCATAGCGCCCTCCGTGCAAGATGTCAACAAACGCGTATACGGAGTCAATTCATGATCCCATATATAGTATAATAATATGCATATAAACACTATATATATTCAAATTTGCTTATATTAAAATAATTTATATATAAATGATTGACAAATATAATTTGATATGGTTTATTCTTAACAACTCAGTGGTCGGAAGGACGTTGTATCGGTGTGTTCATCAAGAGTGGGAGGCGAAATTGGGGCGCAACTTCGTAAAAAAATTTAGAGAGGGGATCCTCATGAGCAAGGCGGAGCTTGCTCGAAAGGCAGGGGTTTCGCCGTTGACCGTGGACAGAATCGAAAAGGGGTTGAGCTGTCGCATGGAAACCATGAGGAAAATCATCCTGGCCCTTGGGTATGACCTCTCCGACAAAGAAAAAATCTTCCCCAGGGATTGATCACTTGACCTATGGCAGTTCCTAAGAAAAATCAATTGATCGGGCTGGACATCGGTTCTCACTCCATCAAGCTCGTGGAAATCGACCACGGCAAGCAGGGGAGGGTGCTAAAAAATTTCGGCGTTATCGGCCTGCCGCCGGATGCCATTGTGGAAGGTTCGATCAAAGAAATGGAAATCGTTGCTTCCGCCGTAAAGAACCTGCTCACTCATCTGAAGGTGAAAAACAGGAATGCAGCCACATCCATCTCCGGCTATTCCATCATCGTGAAAAAGATCGAGCTCACGAGCAAGGGTGAAGCAGAACTGGAGACCACGATCCAGGAGGAAGCCGAACAGTACATCCCATTTGACATCAATGAGGTGAATCTCGATTTTGATGTCCTGAGCATTCGGGATTCAGACAAGGCGGCAGAACAGGGGGCTGAAAAAAGGCCCTCCGATACCATGGAAGTGATGCTTGTCGCCGCCAAGAAAGATATTGTTGATGATTACGTGAGCTTGCTTCAACTGGCAGGCATAAATCCGGTCGTGCTGGACGTGGATGCGTTTGCGCTCCAAAACGCATTTGAGGTCTCGGCAGAGGAGCCCGAAGGCTGCTATGCCCTCGTGAACGTCGGCTCCGACGAACTGGGCATCAATGCCATCAAAAACGGCGTATCCATGTTTACCAGGGACTCCTCCTATGGGGGTTCCCAAATCACTGCGGCAATCATGTCTGAATTCAACGTCAACTATGAACAGGCAGAATCCATAAAGCTGGGTGGCCGCAAAGTACAAAAGCAAAAAGAGCGATTGGAGGAGATTTTCACCTCTGTGGTTTCGGAGTGGGTTCAAGAAATAAAAAGAGCCCTGGATTTTGTTGCAAGCACCTATCCTTCCGAGACAATTGAAAAAATCTTTGTCGCCGGAGGATCGTGCCGGATTCCCGGTTTTCAGAGATATCTGGAATTGGAAACGGATATCCCGGTGGTGGAGCTCAATCCTTTCGCGAATCTTACCATCAATGAGAAACTATTCGATGTAAGATACTTGAGGTATATGGCCCCCCAGGCCGCTGTCGCGGTGGGTTTGGCATTGAGAAACATCGGTGACAAATGATCAGAATCAATCTCCTTCCATTCAGGGCTGCTAGAAAAAAAGAGAACATACGGAGGCAGATCAGCATTTATGTTCTGTCAGTGGTCTTTCTCTTCACCGTAATGGGCTATTACTTTTTGAACCTGAGCAGGCAGGTCAACGCAATGACCGATGAGAGGGAAAAAAATAAGAAAGAACTCGCCTCTTACGCTATAACCAACAAGAAAATTGAGGAGTCAAAAAAGAAGATAGAGGAGATAAAAGCCAAGCTCAATGTCATCAGAGATCTGGAAGACAAAAAGACGGGTCCCGTTCATTTGTTGGACGAGATCGCCATGGCCGTACCCAAGGACAAGCTCTGGCTGCGTTCGCTTCTTGAGAAAAAAGGGGTCCTCACGTTAGAGGGTACCGCCATGGACAATGATACCGTGGCCCTTTTCATGATAAGCCTGGAAAAACAGAAACATATCACTTCCGTAGACCTTCAATCCACAAAGCTGAAAGATTTGCCGAAACACAAAATCAGCGTCAGCGATTTCGTTATTACCTGCAAGATTTACTCTTTCAAGGAAAAGGTTGAAGGAAAAGCGGAAGCGAGGGGCAAATAAGCCCGGGAATGGCTCCACCAGACGTCTACGCCCTGGCGGGGAGAGAAACGCATGGATCAGGCATCCCTTATAGAAAAGATCGAAAAAATCAACATGCCCTACAGGATCGCGATCCTCGTGGGAACGCTGCTTCTCATGAGTGCCGCCTTCGTCTTTCTCGTCTATGTTCCCAAGACCGATCAGATTGAATCCCTCACCAAAGAAAACAAACTTCTCGCGCAGAAGGTCGCCCAGGCAAAGAAAAGAGCCGAGGATCTCCCCAAGTTTGAAAAGGAGCAGGCCCAAGTGGACGGCCAGTTTCAGGAGGCGCTCAAGCTCCTACCCGACCAGAGGGAGATCCCCAGTCTTTTGAGAGGGATTACACAGTTGGGCAGTGATGCCGGCTTGGAGTTCCGGCTCTTTAGCCCTCAAAAGGAAAGACCCCAGGAATTCTATATCGAAATCCCTGTCAGCATAGAAGTGAGCGGCAAGTACCATGACGTCGCGGTTTTTTTTGATAAGGTGGGGCGAATGGAGCGAATCGTGAATATCCTTGACGTCGCCATGAAACCCGTCAAAGAACGCTCCACCACACTCGTAACCACCTGCGACGCCGTGACCTACAGGTTCAAAGGACTGGCCGATGAGAAGGCTGAAGATGGCAAGAAACCCAGAAAAGGGAAGAAAAAATAAGGAGAAGGCAGTGCTTAAGGAGATTCAGTTGCTGCTATCCCTGATCTTTCTGCTCCTTTTTGCTCTGGAGGCTTCCGCCTCCCCCAGCATATTTTACAAAAAACCGAGAGAAAAACGAGACATCCTCCCGAGAGAGCGAATAGAGACTCCTGCCAGTAAGCCGACGGAAATGCCGGCCGAGAAGAAGCCGGAGATACAAAAGGCTGAAAAGGAGGAGGCGGCTCCGCCCCAGGAGGTGAAGGGGGCAGAGGAAGGGGAGAAGGTGGAAGAGGCATTGCCCATCAAGGAATACGTTTATGATCCAAGGGGAAAACCGGATCCCTTTCAGGCCTTTATCGCCGAGCAGGAGCCCATAGAGGAGAAGGTAGAGAAAAAACCGAAAACCTACCTTGAGACGCTGGATATTTCCCAACTGGATCTGATCGCCATCATTCTCGGACCGGGAGAGAACTGGGCCATGGTTCGAGATGCCAAGGGAATGGGATATATGATCAAAAAGGGGACACCGATCGGCTTACATGACGGCGTCGTTCACGAGATAAGAGACAAGGAAGTGATCGTCCGGGAGAAGTATAAGGATTACAGGCGAGGAGAGCTGGCTCATCGCGATGTTTCCAAGAAATTGCATCCACCCCAGTGAGAGCCCCGGGGAGTTCACGAGATCATGGGTAGGCCCAACGACCGCTACAGAGTTCGGGTTTTGAGTACATGGAGACTTGAAATCTAGGGAGAACGCTTATGAGGATCAAAGGAAGAGCGAGCAAAGGGATCTTGGCCTTCTTGCGAATGGGTTTGCCCATTTTTGCCTTTGCTCTTGCCGGCTGCGCTACAGGGACGTCCAGAGAGAGACCCCCTGAGGAGATTAAGCCCGCCAAGGTTGAAAACATCAAGGTGAGATCCTTTGGTGGAGAAATGACCATAGTCCAGGTCATAAACAGCACACCTGCTGCCTATACGGCTTTCAGCTTGACCAATCCACCCAGGATCGTGCTATATGTTCGAGCCGAACCGGACGCCGCTCTTCCAAAGGCAACTCAGGTCAACGACCAAAACGTGAATGTGATCCGCCCCGAGAGGGGCAAGGCTCAGGAAAAGAGCACCAGGGTCGTGGTGGAACTGGAAAGGGAGGTGGATTATACGCTCGACAAGGAAGATCGAGTCATTACCTTGACACTGCTCCCGAAGATGGCCGCTGCAGAGGCAGATCTAAAGCGTGAGCGGGTGTTGTCCTCCGCTGAAATCGAAGAAACCAAGACACCACCAGCAGAACCCAGGATCTTTTTTGAACCCGGTCCTTCCCACCTGAACCAGGTTCTGGGTGTGGATTTCACCATGCTGGAACATGGCAAGTCCCGGCTCACGGTCACCATGGATAAAAAGACACGGTACGACCTGATCCAGAGGGACCCCAAAAATCTCCGCCTGACTCTTGAAAAAACCACCATACCGCCCTTGCTTCTCAGACGCTTGGACAGCTCTCATTTCGAGGGAGCGGTGGATCTCGTAAAACCGGCTTTTTCTCCATCGGAGAACCGATTGAGCCTGGACATCTCTTTACGGGAGATGGTGCCCTACCATGTGGATCAGACGGATCGAGAAATTCATATCGATTTCGCGGCCAGTTCCGTGAAGCCCCCGGAGAAAAAAATTATTCCCCTGGAAGTGGTGAAATCGGAAAAGGGCACCTCAGAGGCTCCCGCCCCCCAGGTTCCCGCCGAAAAAATAGTCCCCGAAAAGGAGGTGGTTTCACCTGCTGAGGAAGTCCCTGCAAGGGCAGGAGCTTCCCCGGAGATCGCATCTATCCCTCAGGGTCAAGGACCTTTGTCCACATCGCCTGTGTCCCCTTACAGTCACACCTCCTGGCAACAGCCTCCCCGTGCGGCCCAGGTCCCCGGTCCCCTTTCGGGTCTTTCCTCGGGCACCTATACGGGCGCCCGCATGACCATGGACTTCGTGAATGCCGACGTCACCAATATCCTGAGGTTAATCGGGGAAGTGAGCAACCTGAACATCATCTGGGGTACCGATGTGAAGGGGACGGTTTCCATGAGGCTGAAGAATGTGCCCTGGGATCAAGCTCTGGATCTCGTCCTGCGAAACAACGACCTGGCCATGAAACCCCAGGGAAATGTCATCTGGGTTACGACCCGTGCGCATATGGCGGAAATCGAGCAACTGGAGCAGAGAAAGCAGGAGGCGTTGGAAGCCGCGAGAAGGAGGCAATTGGAGGAACGGCAGAAAGCGAAAGAGCTCGAACCTCTGGTCACCGAATACTTCCCTCTCGATTTCGCAAAAGCCGCAGAGATCAAGGAGCACATTGTTCCACCCGAGAGGGGAAACATCCGGGTGGATGAACGCACAAACACCATCATCATGACCGACATCGCCGCCAACATCGAGGAGGCGAGAAAAATCGTCAAGAAGTTTGATACTCCCGTCAAACAGATCATGATCGAGGCGAGGATCGTGGATGCCTCCAGCAATTTCAGCCGGGATCTGGGTGTACAGTGGAATAGCTTTGAACACCAGTGGCAAAAGAGGACGGGGATGAATTGGAACGACAACCCCGAGACCTACACCACCCCTGGGGACATGCTCTTCGGAGGATCCTTTGAGACCAACTCTCCCGATGGGTGGGCGGGCAATATCGGCCTCACCCTGGCCAGGCTGACCAACCGCGGGCTTGGAACCCTCACGCTGGACGCTTCCCTTGCCCTGGCTGAAACGGAGGATAAGGCGAAAATCATCTCCGCACCGAAGGTGATCGCCCGGGAAGGATCAGAGGCAACCATCAGCAGGGGAGATCAGATCATCATCCCCGCGACGGAAAACGTGGAATCCACCACGCTGGATGCCACCCTCTCCCTCACGGTGACGCCCACCAAAGTGAGCTTCAATAACTACATTACCTTGGAAGTGAACGTCACCGATGACCAGGCGCCGTCCACAAGCAGGATATTGAAGAAGTCCATCAAGACCACCCTGCTTGTGAAGAGCGGGGATACGGTGGTCCTTGGCGGAATCTACAAGGAAAGCAAGGGGAAAAACGAGTCAGGAATCCCGTGGGTCAAGAATATCCCTCTCATAGGATGGGCTTTCAACGCGAAACAGGAAAAGGATGAGAGGACGGAGCTCCTTATTTTCCTGACACCCACCGTGCTCCCATCCCCTGCCGAGCAGGTATGAGGAGGTTTTGAAATGAGGGCCCGAGGGCAGATCCCTTTTTCCGGGATTTGTTCTCGCGCCGGCAGATTGTGTCAACATGGGTCAAATCATTTGACCCCGCCCTGATTCGCTGGGAGAGAATTTGAGGGTAAATTTGAGGTTGAACTTGCACCGGTTAAACGAATTAGAGGAGATGACACTGAAACAGAAAATCCCTTTGCCACCGAGGGATGGACGAGGGGTTGGGGGATTGGCCAGGTCCGCCATCCCGCTCCTTGTTCTATTCATCTTCGCTTTGTCCGGCTGTGCGGGAACCAAACCAGCCGGCCAGAAGAGGGCGGACGCACTGAGAAACCTGGGAAATTCCCTTGTGCAGCAGGGGAATTTGAGAGCCGGGCTCGAGAATTTGCTCAAGGCAGAACAACTGGAGCCCGAGAATGCCAATTTACAACACGAGCTGGCCCTTGTTTACAGGGAACTGGGGGAATACCAGCTTTCTCTCACCCACTTCAAAAAAGCCATTTCCCTGCGCCCCGACTTTCCCGAGGCTCTAAATAATCTGGGCACCCTCTACCTGTTGCTCGGTCAGTGGGATCTGGCCATTAAGTGCTTTCAAAAGGCCGCCGATAATCTTCTATACAAAACCCCCTATTACGCACACACCAACATGGGACTGGCGTACTTCAACAAGGGGGAGTATGAAAAAGCCATTCAAAGCCATCAACGGGCTCTGAAGTCCCTTCCGTCATTCAGTGTTGGCTACTATAACCTGGCCCGAACCTATGAAGCCGTGAAGAGATGGGACGACGCCATCGACGCCTACGAAAAGGCCATCTTCTACGACGCCCAATACCTTGCCGCCCATTTAAACCTGGGGAGCCTGTATCTGAAACTGGGCAGGAAGGAAGAAGGCGCCAGGCAGCTACGCCTGATCATCGATTTCGATCCCAGAGGGCCGTACGCAAAAAGAGCCAAAACTCTGCTCGAAGAGCATGGCATAGAAATTGCTCAATAAAAAGTCCGTGGAATGCAGGTCCGAGGGAACCTCTTTATCCCGCGCGCACCTGAGAAAGAAGTGCAGCGGATCTCCCCGGAAGCCAAACGGACCTCCATTCAAAATCCTTATGTCCGGGGCGCAGATCCCACTGAGAAGGATCCTTTCACCGTTGCGCCCGCGGATCAAGACGGACCGGTGGGTCACGGACTCCGGTTGGCTTCACCAATTCCGACACGTCAGAGAGAAAGGGGCTTGGAGCGATATGAAAAAAGAGCACCTAAAAAAGGCGATCCTTTGTCTTTTCATGATTTTCGCCTTTTCGTTCATCATCTCTTGCGGAACCGCCTCCGATGAGGAGGAGACCGGCACTGAAGGCGGAGGAGGAACAGGAGGAGGAGGAGGGACCACCGTCGGCTCCGTTACCGTCACGGCGGGGAACTCGACCCTTCCCGCCGACGGGACATCAACAACACTGATCACGGTCACGGTTCTCGATTCCAACGGCAGCACCATCGCAAACGGTACGCCGGTGACCTTCAGCATTACGGCGGGAAGCCTTTCCGCCTACAGCGCTACGACCTCCGGTGGAACCGCAACCACGACACTGACGAGCGCGACAACTTCGGGGACCTCTACCGTCACGGCAACAAGCGGTGGGAGTTCAGGAAACACCACGGTGACTTTCAGCTCCGGCGCGGCCAATACCATCAGCGTCACAGCTAGCCCCAACAATTTGACTGCCGATGGGACCAGCACGAGCACCATCAGCGCCTCGGTGACCGATGCGAACGGCAACTCCGTCGCCGACGGGACCACCATTACTTTCAGTGTGACGGCGGGTTCGGGGACGGTAGCCCCTCTGTCGGCCAGCACCAGCAACGGTCTTGCAACAACCACCTATACGGCTTCCGGCACAGCCGGCTCCGAGACCATTTCAGCCCGGGCTTCAAACGGGGTCACAGGCACCGGTGTGGTGACGCTCATCGCCGAAACGGTGGGCTCTATAACCGTCGGCGCAACCCCCGGCAGCATCTCTGCGGACGGAATTTCCCAGTCCGTGATCACCGCAACGCTCTATGCCCCCGGTGGGGCTCTCATGGTGACGCCCACCACGGTCTCATTTTCTACCACGGCGGGAGACATGGACAACGTCCTGGGCGGCACTCAAACCACCTTTACGGCCACCTCCTCCGGAGGGTATGCATCGGCCACCCTGACAAGCGGCACCACCTCGGGAACTGCAACAGTGACGGCCTCGGCAGGGGGCAGGTCCGGGACGGCCACCGTAAGTTTCACTACCGTGGTGACCAGCGTGGTGGTCACCGCCACACCCTCCTCCCTTGATGCCGATGGAATAAGCACCAGCCAGATCCAGGCAACCGTGAGGGATGCGAACGGTACGGTGGACGGGGAACCGATCTCCTTCAGCGTGACTTCAGGCACGGGAACCGTTACTGCCACCGCAACCACATCGGGTGGAGGTATCGCCACCGCCACCTATACGGCCGGCCTGGCCGCCGGCACAGACGTGGTCACCGCCCAGGCCGCCAACGGGGTTTCCGGCACCGCCAATATCACCCTCACGGCCTCCGTCGTGGGCTCAATCCAGGTGACCGCGGGAGCTCCCACGATCGTGGCGAACGGGTCGGATCAGTGCCTGATCGTGGCCAGGGTAAAAGATCTCTCAGGAGCGGATTACAGGAGCGTGGTGGCGGTCACCTTCACCACCACGGCAGGCGACATGGACAGCACCACGGCAGGCACCCAGACCACCTACACCACGAACACGAGCGGCGGAATGGCCACGGCCCTTTTGACCAGCTCCACTTACGTGGGAACGGCCACGGTTCGAGCCACGGTGGGCGGGGTCTCCGGAAGCACGACGGTGCAGTTTGTTCCCGGTGCAGTGGCCGGCATCGCCCTAACCGCCACGCCCCCCAACCTCACCGCGGACGGGATCAGTACGAGCACCGTCCGCGCCTTTGTGACCGACGCCCAGGGAAACGCCATGAGCGGTGAGACCATCAGCTTCTTCGTCACCTCGGGGACCGGCACGCTCTCCGCTCCTACGGCCACAACCGGCCTGGGAGTTGCCACGGTGACTTACACCGCCAGCAATTCCGCCGGACCGGAAACGATCACGGCCCAGTCCACAAACGGCACCACGAACACCGTTCAGATCACGCTTATTGCCGCCCAGGTCGGGTCCATCACCGTCCAGGCGGGCCAGGATCAACTGATCGCCGACGGAACTTCGAACACGAATATCACGGCCAGGGTCTTGGACACGTCCGGCCAACCGGTTTCGGACGGGAACACGGTCACTTTCACGAACGGTTCCTCATTCGGCACTCTGTCGCCGACCACTGCAACGACCGTCGCCGGTTCCGCCACCGTCGTCCTGATCAGCCCTACGACGGCAGGGACCGCGGCGATCCTTCAGGCAAGCGCCGGGGGGTTGGTCGGCACCAAAATTGTCACCTTCATCCCGGGCCCTCCGGACAGCATCACCGCCGATGCGAACCCCCAGACCATTCCGGCCACTTTTCTCTACTGCCCCTACGACTCCTCCCGGATCATCGCCACGGTAACGGATGAGAATAACAATCCCGTTGCGGATGGAACCGAAGTGGTCTTTTCCATTGACAAGGGATGGATCTGGGACACCTACCCCGATTGCGGCGGATGGCCTGATGAGCCGCTTCCCGTGACCACCTCAAAAAAGGTGACCACCGCCAACGGGACCGCAAAAATCGCCATCCTCGGCGACGGCATCGTGGAGACCGGCACCGTGGACATCTGCGTTGGCGGTCTGTGCTATGAAGATGCCTCGGGGAACCGTGGAATCCAGGTGTCTTTTGGCGGCACCGTGGGAGCGGCATCCGGTCTGCCGGTCGCCATCGAGCTTACCCTGTCGGCCACGGAGATCAGGATCAGGGGGACCGGGGGAACCGAATCCGCCACCATTACAGCCAAGGTGTATGACGAAACGGGAAGTCCCATTCAAGACTTCTATACCAGCGGGGATGGTTCCACCACCGCGGGTTCGGCCGCCTTCGTTTCGAGCAGCGCCCTTTTCCAGACCCGGGGATTCGACGTGGGGGACACCGTCACCATCAACTCCGGCGCCGATAACGGATCTTACAGCATCGTGGCCGTGGTGAGCGAATCCCAGGTCACCTTGAACCAGAATCTGACCAGCACTTCTACCAATGTGACCTTCACCGCAAGGATCAAGAGCAACATCACCTTCTCCATCCTGCTGGGACCAGGCGGAGGGGAGACCATTGACGGTTCCACCACCTCGACCAAATCCACCGTGAACGGCCAGGCGAGTGCCACCCTCAACAGCGGCTCCGTGCCGGGAGCGGTGACCGTCCGGGTGGTTTGCACCCAGGGCGGCAAGACCGCCTCTGCAACGACCCCGGAAATCGGGATCGAGTCGGGACCCCCTGCGGTGATCAACCTTTACTCAACGGACACGGAAAGTTCAGTCGCCGGTGGAAGAAACGCCCGAGGCTTTTACGCCATCGTACAGGACCGTTTCAGCAACCCCGTGCCCGACGGGACCGTTGTCTACTTCGGACTGGTGGACAACGCCAGCACGGGTCTGGGGCTGGGTTACAAGGCTGCGGGAACCAACGGTGTGGCCACCGCAGGAAGCAGGGTGTTCACCGCGGCAGGAGCCGGCTTCCAGACCAACGGCGTCGCCGCCGGAGACAGTCTCCTCGTCACGGATGCCGGATCCAGGGTCCGGGGCGGTTACGTCATAGAGAGCGTGGATAGCGAAACGCAGCTCACGCTTTATAAATCCATGTCTTACAGCGATACGAACCTGGATTTCGTGGCGGGAAGCGCAGAATTCGGCCTCGTCAGCGGGGTGCAGCAAACCGGGAATTCCGGAATTCCCGGTATTGTGGAAACCAGCGTCATCTATCCCGTAATCGCTGCTGGAACCAAGCCCTTTTACCTCTATGCCCAGACTTCGGGATTCGACCTTTCAGGGAATTCTTACAACCTGGGAACCACCTGGACAGCGAGTGCATATCTCCTCTCTAAAGAAATCAGTTCGGTGCAGGTTTCCGCCGGAAGCAGTTCCCTGGTGGCCGACGGCAGCGACTCCACCTCCATATCCGCTACGGTGAAGGACGCGAGCGGAAATCCCGTATCCGACGGCACCGTGGTCACCTTCACCACCACGGCGGGGGATATCGACAACCTCACCGCCGGGCCGCAGACCACCTACACCTCCACCACTTCCAGCGGGGCGGCAACCGCCACCCTGACCAGTCCCACCACCGTGGGGTCCGCGACGGTCCGGGCCACAGCCGGAGGCGTGTCGGGTGAGGCCACGGTGAGCTTCATCCCTGGACCCGTGAGCAACCTCTCCCTCACAGCAACCCCGAACAACCTCACGGCGGACCAAACGAGCACCAGCACCATCCGAGCGCTGGTGACCGACGCCTACGGCAATGCCGTGGCCAACGGAGAGACCATCAGCTACAGCGTCACCACAGGCACGGGAACCCTTTCCGCTCCCACTGCGACCACCTCCAACGGGGCCGCCACGGTGACCTACACGGCCTCCGGAACCGCAGGCACGGAAACCGTCACGGCGCGGGCTACAAACGGCGTCAGTAACACGGTCGATGTCACGCTCATCGCGGCCACGGTCGCTTCGGTGAGTTTACAGGCCGGGTCTACGAGCGTGGTAGCGGATGGAGCATCCAGCACCATCATCCGGGCCACCGTAAAGGATACCTCGGGGAACAACGTGGTGGACGGGACTTCGGTCACCTTCACCACTACGGGTGGAGACATCGATAATCTCACCGCAGGATCGCAGACCTCGTACACCTCCACCACGGCAAACGGAGTGGCCCTGGCCACCCTCACCGGTCCCACCTTCGTCGGTTCCGCCACGATCACGGCCACAGCCGGCGGGGTCCTGGCAAGCACATCGGTGAACTTCATCCCCGGCCCGCCCGCCGCCATCAACGTGATGGCCACGCCCAACAATCTCACGGCCGACGGGGTGAGCACGAGCACCATCCAGGCCATCGTGACCGACGCCCAGGGGAACCTGGTGGCGAACGGCGAAACCATCACCTACAGTGTCACCAGCGGGACGGGAACCCTTTCCTCCATCACTGCAACGACCACAAGCGGTGTCGCCACGGTGACTTACAGAGCACCGGGCACAGGCGTACCAGGTGTCGAGACCATTACTGCCAGGGCGCTCAACGGCACCACCAACAGTGTGAACATCACCCTGATTGCCGCCAGGGTGGATTCTGTGACCGTAAGGGCGGGGTCCTCCAGCATCCTGGCGGACGGCGCCTCCCAGACCACGATCGCGGCGACGGTGCTCGTGACCGGCGGAATCAACGTGCCGGACGGCACCACGGTGACCTTCGCTTCATCGGCGGGAACCCTTTCCGCTGCCAATGCCACCACCACCAACGGAATCGCCGAGGTGACACTCACAAGTCCCACCAACCTGGGCTCTGCGACCATCACCGCCACTTCGGGCGGCGTGAGCGCCCAGACCACGGTGCAGTTCATCGCAGGACCGCCGGCAAGCGTTTCGGTCGCCGCAACCCCCAGCAACCTTACGGCGGATGGAACCAGCACGAGCAGCATTCGGGTGACCGTATTGGATGCCAACGATAACCCTGTGGCCGACGGCGAGACCCTCACCTTCAGCGCCAACGATGGGGTCCTGAGTAAGCTTACCGCCACCACCACAAACGGTGTGGCCACCGTCACCTACACCGCACCCAACTACGTGCCTGCAACCAACAATGATACCATCACGGTGGAGGCCACCAACGGTCAGAGCGGAACCGCACTGATCACCCTCATTGGGCCGCAAATTGCAAGCATCAGCCTCAGTGCCAACCCCGCGAGCCTGCCTGCGGACGGGACAAGCCAGGGCACCATCAGCGCCACTCTGAGCGTGGTCGGTGGAGGCAACCCTCCGGATGGCACAACCGTGAATTTTTCCATTGTTGGCAGTGGCGGCGGCAGTATCACCTCCACGGGCACCACATCGTCAGGGGTCGCCGTTGCAACCCTGACCAGCGGCACCACGGCTGAGACGGTCACTATACGCGCCACGGCCGGTGGGCTCATCGCTGAAATTCAAGTCGCGTACACCCCCGGAAGCGTCTCCCTGACCATCGTTCCCAATTCCCTTCTGGGAACGGGTGAAGAGACCGCCACGGTGACCGCCACGCTTCTCACCGCCGCAGGAAACCCGGCCCCAAATACAATGGTGACTTTCACCCTGAGCGATACCAGCCTGGGAAGCATAACTCCTAATCAAGCAACCACCAATGCGCAGGGAGACCCAGTGACCTCCACCTTCCAGGCTGGGGCCTTGGGAGGAACCGTGACGGTCACGGGAACATGGACGACCGGCGGGGTGAACGTAACGGGAACAGCGACCATCACCATTCTGCCGCCGCCTGCTTTCATCCAGGTGGCGACCGGCTCTCCGAGCCCTTCGGCAATCAATATCAAGGGCACGGGCGGGCAGTCCACCTCCCAGGTCGTCTTTGATGTGAAGGATACGCAGGGAGATCTGGTGACAGACGGCTATAGAATCGATTTCAGTATTCTCAGCGGTCCCGACGGAGGGGAAGAAATCTCTCCCCTTTTCGCCACCACCAAAAGCGGCCAGGTGAGCACGATTCTTCGAAGCGGATTCAAATCCGGGCCCGTGAGCATCAAGGCCACCTATTTTCACGACACCAACGTGAGCACCACCACCGGGCAGATCTCCATTCTTGCAGGACCACCGGTGGGAGAGGAATTCGGCATTTATGCCCAATATCTCAACATGGCAGGGCTCAACGTGGCCGGACTGGAAGATGAGATTACTGTCAGTGCGAATGATATCTACGGCAACCCCATCCCGGACGAGACGACCATCTCGTTCATGACCTACAACACAGGCGGTGACTTTGGCCCCGGAAGTGATCTGACCGATGAGGGATACGCCTCAAGCACCTTCATATCCGGGCCGCCGCAACCGGTAGAAGGTTTTGTCTCCCTGACAGCATTGGCGGTCAATGGCGGGCGAACGACCCACGTGAAATGCCTGGCAGTCACCCCTGCCCCGGACCAGCATATTCTCTACGCCGGAACCGACGGCGGAGGAGTTTACAAGTCATTGGATAACGGCACCACCTGGCAAAATGTGAGCCGATCTTCCTCACAACCGGGGCAAAACTGGATCGACCCCTATATAAACGACCTCATGGTGGATCCCGATTCCCCGAACACGGTCTATGCGGCAACCGGGTATCTGGGTAGAGGCAACATCTACCGAAGCCTGAACGGCGGCATCACCTGGGACAGCTCCCAGGTGGAGGAGTGGAACGGCTTGTTTTCCATCGGGAACGCCGTCCTCACCCTTCTTTGTGACGACGGGGGAAGCGACTATGTGTGGGCCGGCACCCATGGGGCAGGGGCTTTTCGATCCACGGACGGCGAAAACTTCGAGGTAGGCGGCATCGTGGTCCCAACGGGCACCACGGCGGAAACGGCCCCAGGAAGCGAAATCTTCACCAATCCGGCAAACACCGGTGACGGCACCATGACCGAACCGACCCTGTCGGTGACCTCGCTAAGCGAGAGCTGGTCGCTCACTTACGTGGTCCCATCGTCATCGGCCGAGACTCCCGAAGCCTCCAGCTCCAACACCGGGACCGGCACCATGAGCAATGCGGCCACTTCATCCACGACCCTGACCGAGGAGTGGACGGTCACCTACGACGGAAGCGCAGGGACCGTGACCCCCGGTGTCGGGAACGCGGGCGATGGGAACGTTACGGCCATCGAAGTCAAACAACCCAATGCAGCCACGGAGACCTGGACCCTCACCTGCATCTCTGCACCCACGCCGCCGACCACAACAAGCGCCACCTTCCAGGTGCTGAGCAGTGTCGCCGGTGCGCAGAAGCTTGCCAGTGGGAATCCCGAAGACGGGATCGAGTACAGTATCAATGCCATCTCTTTCACCATCTACAAAACGGGGCCGAACGATTTCGCCCTGAATGATACTTTTACCTTCACGACCACCGCTTACTGGAATGCACAAGGGAGTGTTTCAGGGGCCCAGACGCTCACGGCGACGACGGGCGTCCCTTTCACATCGGACGGCGGTGAGGTGGCTTTCACCATCACCCAGGGCGGCACCCTCTTCGAGGCGGGCGATGGGTTCACCTTTGACACCACGGCGGCCGAAACCCCATATTGGACGGTCAGAGGCACGCGTTCCGGCCTGCAGTCAGCGGTGGCGTACAACGAGGTCTCTTACTCCTCCGACGACGCGCAGCTCTCCTTCAACATCTCTGAAGGCGCCACCCCCTTTGCAGCCGGTGACTCCTTCACCTTCGACGTCACCGAGAGCGGCCTGGGTATTGGAGACTTCGTCCGCGGAATCGTGAAAGCCCCAGGAACCAACGGAAATACGGCGGTTCTTTACGCGGCTACGGACGTGGGGCTTTACACGAGCACCAACGGAGGGATCACGTGGCAGGAAGCGACCTCCTTTACCGGGGACAATCTCACCACCCTGGCGATCCATCCCTCTTCCGCAGGGGGACCGAACGACGTGATTTACGTGGGCACCGAGGATGCCGGGGTCTGGGTGAGCACCACGTCAGGCTCTTCCTGGACCCAGTACACGAGCGGCATGGGGGAAGGGCTCACCGCTTCGACACCCAGAGCGGATGTGAACAACACCGGCACGGGAACCATGAGCAAAGTGACGGTCTCCTCCGACGTGAGGTCGGAGTACTGGACGGTCACCTGCACGGCCGAGGCGACGGACGGGGGTACCTTTCAGGTTGTGGGAACCGTCTCCGGGGCCCAGACAAACACGGTCTCCGTGGGAGCACTCTACACTTCCGACGGCGGTGAACTCTCCTTCACCATCTCCGATGGCGCTACGGATTTCAAAGTGGGGGATACGTTCACGTTCAGCACCATCCGGGATACCGGTCGACAAATCAAGGACCTTCTGGTGGACGGTGCGAACGATCTCATTTATGCGGTCACCTATTTCTGGGGTCCCTCACAGCCCCATGCAGTGGGGAACGTTTACGTCCACGCTTTGAATAACGACGGCACCATGGGGGCCGGAGACTGGAGCGAGGCAAACACCGGGCTCCCCCAGTATGACCCGCCGGATGATACCACCCTTTTTGCCCAGCACGCCCTGGCCATGGACGACCCTTCTTCCCCTGCCGCCCTCTTTGCGGGAGGGGAGGGGATTCATCTCTACAAAGCCATCAGTGGGCTCGCAACCGGCAGCCCATCGTGGAACCAGAGTGACAGCGGGCTCACGAATTACATCATGGCACGGATGCCGATCCTCATGTCCGGGGAGTGCACCATGACCATTGAGGATTACCGCTCAGGCAACACGGTCGTCTACTATGTATACATCGAGGACGAAAACGGGAATCCGCCCATCGGAGGATCCACTTTCCAGGTAACCAGGGGGATTCCCGGAGTCACCACGCTCACTTTGTTTAACTTAACTTATCCGGACGCCTTGACCTACGCCGGCACCTGGAGGGATCCTGCGGATCCGACCACCAAGAACCCCTTCGTGATCGTCACAGAAGTCCAGCCGGACGACACGATCTGGTTCGTGTTCACCCCGAGATGTGAGGCCAGCGCTCCTGGATGTTCCGGTTCCGTGCAGCGGATCAGCTATGAGTACTGACCGGGCTCCCTCTTGACACCGATCCCCCGCGCCCGCCGATTATGGGCGAGGGGATCGGGTTTCAACAAGCCCTCTTAATCAGGTCTCCCGGCAGGCTTTGACGCAGATCCTATTTTTCGTATCCATTTCCAGGGAATGGGGCGGGGAGAAAGGAATGCCTAGCGTGTACCGGGGGAAACTGAAAGAAAAAATCGAGGGTCTCAAGAACTTCTACTTCCTTCCCGGTCCCTACATGGGGCTCACCGCCGGGGTCTGGATCTACTATCTGGTCGCCACATTGATCGCGGGGTTTCTTGCCGCAAGAAACTTTTTGAACCTGGCCCTGGAAAGAGAGAAATTCTGCTTTTTCCACCTGGTCTGGCTGTTTCTCTTTCTCTGGCTGTGGAGATTCTCAATGGACCTCTATCCTGCGGTTTGGAAAAGCCTGGACCGACCATTCACCCGAAAACTCATCCGCTCCCTCTTTCTCTTCCTCTTCCATCCCGTGGCCGTGGGGTTCTATTTCCTTTCAAACCGTCTCATGGAGGAATTCGAAGGAACCTTTGATTGGTCCGATCTCCTGGCAACCCTCAATGAACCACTGGTCCTTCTCGTCCTCGGGGCCTTGTTCCTGATTCTCCTGAAGTTGAGAAGGAATCATGAGGCGGCTGTGCTTTTCGGATTTATCGGCTACTGTCAAATCTTCAGATTCTTGCCGAAAGCGACCGGCCAGGGAGCCGCAGATCTCAGAATGCTTTTTCACATGATGGGGTCCGGCGATCTTGTGGTCTTCCTGGGAGGCAACCTGATTCTTATCGTGACCCTCGGCTGGCTTTTCTTTCTCAGAGATTAGGGAGGGACTCGATCACTTCCAAGATATCCATGAGGCTTTGCACATGAACGAGGGCATCCAGGTCCCCGTTTTTATAAGCAACAAAGGGAACCCCCGCTTGTAACGCCGTTTCATAGTCCACGGAAGAATCCCCCACATAAAGAGCCTGAGCCGGCCGGATTCCAAAAAATTTCACGATCTTCAAAAGGGATTCGGGATGGGGCTTGGGGTGTTCCACATCCAGGGAGGAAACCACGATATCGAAGAATTCCTTCAGTCCGAAAACTTCCAGCACCGGACCGATGGTATTGCTTCGGTTGGTGGCCACGGCAAGTCCATATCCGGGTTTGAGCCGCGCAAGCAACTCCTTGAGCCCCGGTTCCATGACCATGTCCCGGATGAAGGGGCTATAGTCCATTTGCTTTCGGTATTGCTGGGCCTCTTCCCCGAAGGGTGTTCCCTGAAAAAGATGGTGCACGGACTCTTCTGCCGTCCGCATGTGGACGAAGGGCACCTTATCCTCGGTCATGGGAGGGAGTGCGAAGCGTGAAAGCAGGTGGTTATAAAAATGAATGTTGGCCTGGCGGGAGTCAAACATCACACCGTCGCAGTCAAAGATCACGGCACGGATTTTCTCTTGCCCCTCAGGCCCTGTCCTGCGTATTCGATCTCTATCCATTGCCCCAGCCAAACAAAAACTCCACGATGGAAATAAGCAAATGGTTTCGAAAAGAGCTTGCGTGGGAGCGGCATCCTGCCGCGACCTCCCTATCGCGGCTGGAAGCCGCTCCCACAGTCATGCCAAGATGTCGCTCCCACAGCCACAAAATGATCATCTTTCATCCCCGCCGGTCTTCCGAAACCTCTCCCCATAGGGCAGCGGGCCCTTCATCCCATAAGCACAAAGGTGATCGACGAGCGGCGCCGTATTCGAGTTCGGGTAGTTTAGAAGAGACGGAGCCGCTGGTCAAGGTCCTGGAAGACAAATCCATTGAATATTTCCGCTCCATCATCTATAAATAGTCGACTCCACCGCGACCACACTTATCCTTCCCCCCAATGGGATTGCCGAACCCGGCAGGGAGGGGGGAAATCCGTCAATGCACGTTTCAGTCATGGGGCAAGAGAGGCAGAAATGGAAATCCAGACCGATTATCTCGTCATCGGCAGCGGTCTTGCCGGACTGAGCTTTGCCTTACAAGCGGCAAAATCCGGAAGCGTTGCGATCGTGACCAAGAAGGAAAAGGCTGAAGGCTCCACCAATTATGCCCAGGGAGGCATTGCCTCGGTGATTGATCCAGAGGATTCCTTCGAGCTTCACATAAGGGATACGCTCGAGTCCGGAGACGGCCTCTGTCACGAGGACATCGTAAGAATGGTGGTCCAGGACGGGCCCGAAAGGATTCAAGATCTCGTATCCCTCGGGGTTCGTTTCTCCCATCCCGCTGATGACGACAATCGGCTCGATTTGGGCCGGGAGGGAGGACATTCCAGACGACGAATCGTGCACACAAAGGATCTGACCGGGCGCGAGGTGGAGCAGATTCTGCTGGAGCGCGTGGAAGAGAATCCGAACATACGGATTTACGAAAACCACATGGCCGTTGATCTGATCACCAAATCCAAGTTGATCAGGAGGGGGATTCTCACCACGGAAACCAGCCAGACCTGTTGGGGGGCGTACGTGCTGGACGTGAATCAAGACCGGGTTTTGACTTTCCTTGCGAGAATCACCGTGCTGGCAACAGGTGGGGCCGGGAAAGTGTATCGGTACACCAGTAACCCCGATATCGCCACCGGCGATGGCGTGGCCGTCGGTTACAGGGCCGGAGCCAAGGTTGCCAACATGGAGTTTGTGCAGTTTCACCCCACCTGCCTGTACCATCCCCTTGCAAAAAACTTCCTCATTTCCGAAGCGGTACGGGGTGAGGGCGGCGTGCTTCTGGACAAGAAGGGAAACCGTTTCATGGAAGAATATCATCCTCTCAAGGAATTGGCCTTGAGGGATATCGTGGCCAGGTCCATCGACATGGAGCTTAAGAAAAGCGGGGATGAATGCGTTTACCTGGATATCAGCCACAGGCCGGCTGAATTTGTCATGGACAGGTTTCCACACATTTACGAAACCTGTCTTAGGTATCATATCGATATCACGAAAGAACCGATCCCCGTGGTGCCTGCTGCCCACTATATGTGTGGGGGGCTTCTGACGGATCAGAACGGGCTCACCAACCTGAGTAACCTTTATGCGATCGGGGAAGTGGCCTGTACGGGACTCCACGGAGCGAACCGCCTGGCCAGCAACTCGCTCCTTGAAGCCCTGGTCTTTGCCAAGCATGCCGCAGAGAGGGCGGAAAAGGAGCTGGAGGCAAACATGCACCAAAACCTTCCTCGGGCTCCCGAATGGGACCCGGGAACCGCCACGGACAGCGAGGATGCCGTGGTTGTTGCGCACAACTGGGATGAAATCCGTGGATTCATGTGGAATTATGTGGGCATCGTGAGAACGAACAAACGTCTGGCCCGGGCAAAAACGAGGGTGGAGATCATCCAGCAAGAAATCAAGGAGTACTACTGGGATTTCTTGATTACTCGCGATCTGCTCGAACTTCGAAACCTGGCTACGGTCGCGGAACTCATCATCACCTGCGCTTCCCTCAGAAAGGAAAGCCGGGGACTTCACTACAATCTGGATTACCCGCACAAGGACGACGAGCACTGGCAGCGAGATACGGTGGTGTGGATGTGAGGAAGGGTTGGTCGGTTGGCCGGTTGGGCCGGTTGGCCGGTTCGCCGGTTGGGCCGGTTAAGCAGGTTGGGCTCAAAGAATGAACCGGCGAACAGGCTGAACCTGAGCGCCGGCTCGTGTCAAGACCCGGCTGAAAATCCTACAGGGGGAAACCAAGGGATACTAACGGGACTTCCTCATCATTTGCGGTCTACCTGAACCTGTTTTTACCCGTGCATTTGCCAAGATCAAGGCCCGTCAAACCCGGCTAACCGGCTAAACCGGCCAACCGGCCAACCCTAAAAATGCCTTTCTCTCATAAATCCGAGACACTGCAGCACCGTCTTGACGGCCACAAAAGCCAGACCTACGCCGACAACGCCCAGTGCCAGGTACAAGAATCCCATAAAAATCAGGTACTCGATATTCCACTGCCATTCAAAACTTAAAGGCGTCATGGATGCTCTCTCCGATCTTCTATTATTCAGTGGCGGCGTTCAGCTCCTGCTCCTTCGGAAAAACCGGAAGATACCTGTACGCCAGAGAAAACAGCAGAAACCCGTAACCGACGACCGCCAGAGCGATTCCCCATTCCTGCCAGGTGGGCAGGTAGCTCCAGAACCTTGCAAAGGGCATGACCGGAATGGCCAGCGTCACCACAATGAAAAGGAACCGATTTAAGACGATGCCCGTGCAAGTCAAAAGGCATGCCACAATCAGCCATCCTTCCTGTTCCCGGACCTTGGGAAGCATCAGCATGATTGCGGGGATGATCCCGCAGATCACGATTTCAATGACAATCATCCACACGCCGTAAGGTCCCTCTCTGAAAAAGTCCATGAACTTGAGCCCAGCCCCGGGCACAATGCCGAAGATCCATCCCAGATAGTCAGCGATCTTCAAAACCAGGTAGACAGACAGGAGCCAGCCGGCCATCTTCGCCAGAAGTTTAAACGCGCTCACAGGAACCAATCTCTTCCGGGTAAGAGCCTCCGCGAGTTTCGTGCATAGAATCGTGAAGCATGGCCCTGCCGCGATGGCGGAAAGGATGAACAGGAAGAACGTCCAGGGCCATATGTAGAAGCCTCCCCTGGCTGCAAAGGGTCTCGCGTACATGACTCCGAACATGCCGCCCAGAGAGCCCTGGTGAAAAAACGACAGAAACGTACCCGTGGCTGCGAACACGGCCATGGTCTCATGAAGATTATGGCCAAAGATTCTGAGCTCCCGGATTTTCTGGATTTGCCTGTTTTCCAGGATGTTCGGAAGGAACTCAACGGCCAAAACCATCAGGTAAGCGGTGATGCAAAAGGACACCTCCACCAGCATGGAATGGATGTTGGCATGCCAGAAGATGAACCACCCCCGGAGAGGCTGGCCTATGTCGATGCCGAGCATGGCAACGGCGCCGGAGTAACAGATGAAGCCGATGATCACGGCGGCGTTGATGATGTTTTTGAGCTCCTTCTTGCCCACAATGTAGGTGAGAAATCCACTGAAGAAGGCGCCGGCACCCAAGGCAATCACCGCCAGATCAAATACGATCCACAAAGCGAAGGCGAAGATGTTGCTCATGTTGGTCTGGTTCAGACCTTTCCCAAGGCAGAGAAGTGCGGATATACCGCCCCAGGCCAAAAGAAGCAGCCATGGCACCAACCACAGGAAAAACCGCCATCCGGAGCATCTCTTTACACCTTCAGGTATCAATTCCGAAGCCATCTATTCCTCCTCCTGAATGATCAAGACTGGAGACCTTTCTCCTACGCAGTCCTCGATATGGGTTTGAATTCACCCGGTCGATAGTTGTCGGCCATTTTTCGAACCCATTCCTTGCTGGACAGATAATACACTTTCGGTTTGGTGTTCAGCCGCTCGAGGAGCCGAAATGCGTTTGGACTCTTGATCAACTCTGAAACCTTATGCCTGGGGTTATTCAAGTCACCGAAGGTGATCGCTTGAGCCGGGCAAGCCTCGGCGCACGCAGGTACGTATTCCCCCTCCTCCAACTCTCTCCGCCCTTCCGCATAGGCCTCACTTTTGGCCCGCATCAATCGATGGTGGCAAAACGTACACTTTTCAACCACGCCTCTCATGCGCGGCGAGATCTCCGGGGTCAGATACCGATCCATGCCTTTGCTCTTTGGAAAGTAGCCGTCCCACCAGTTGAAATATCTGGCCTGGTAAGGGCAGGCGGCCTGGCAGTACCGGCATCCTATACAACGCGTAGGGATCTGGCTGACGATGCCGGTATTGTGATCGATGGTGGTGGCGGTGGAGACACAGACAGAGACACAAGGAGGCGAGTGATGCCCCCGACCATCCTCCTCGCAGTGCATGCAGGGCCTGGGAAAGTAACTCACCTCGGTATGTGGAAATTCTTTGCCGTTGGTGATCTGGAAGATCTGTAACCAAGCGACGAACCGTTCCTTGTCTGATTCATCCGGCCGGACCGATACGTTGTTCTCGGCCGCACAGGCGGTCATGCATGTTCCACAGCCCACACACTTATCCAGATCAATGACCATACCGTATCGATACTTCCTCTGGGTATGTCCTTTTTCCATAATCTACCTCAACGAAGATAATCTAGGCCCTCATCAATTTGACCGGGGTATTCCACCAGGCCGGGTGCCCGCTCAGCGGATCTTTCCCGGCGTGAACGATGTCATTGGGGTTGACCCCCTTTCCACGGAGAAATTCGTCATAAGCCGTATGCCCGAAGCCCAAAGGTAAATAGACGATCCCGGGCATGGCCCCTCCATAAAGATGGACCCGCGCTAGAACTTTTCCTGCGGGGGACTCGATCCAGACCCGATCCCCTTCTTTCAAACGGTACTCGGCCGCGGTCTTGGGGTTCATCTCGGCGAAGGATTCCTCTTTTAACAACTGGTGGTCAAAGAGGGTCTTGTTCAGGAAGGGAGGCTGAGGGATCCAGCCACTGGCAAGGTTGATGATCTCATATGGGACCATCACGAGGGGAAAAACCTCACGTTTTGCCACCGGGCTCGCAGGTTCGTAATGAGGCATAAAGGCCTCATCGCCCTGGGCTTTGACTCCCATTTCTTCCAGGGCTTTCTGCGCAGAGACTTCGCCGGTCCGGTTTTCAACCGCCAGTTGGATCCGGGTACTGAAGAATTCAAATTTTTTCGAAGGCGTCTTGAATACCCGATCCCATCCCTCAAAAGCATGGGCCGGACGATACCACAATCCACTGGACTTCATCTTCCCCCACATGTCGTCAAGGGATTGATAATCCGGCTTGATCCCTTCCTTGCCTTTCATACGTTCCCACACCGGAGGAGAATCCTGGTAGGTCACAAGACCGCCTCCGGACTCATACAAGCCTTTCACCCGGACTTTGAGAACATCCTCAAACCCTCTCCAGGGGAAGGAGCCCTTTACACTACCACCAATGCGCTCCGCCAATTCCAGGATTGTATCCCCGTTATGCTTCGTATCATAGACGGGGCTCACCCCCGGAGCCGACAGCCCATAGAACGGATACTGCAGTCCCGTTGGCCAGAGCACCTCCTCCATCTTCTCGAGGTACGTATGATCTGGAAGGACGAGATCCGCCATGTAGGAAGTCTCATCACGGAAAGGCGAAAAGCTGACGGTAAAGGGTATTTTTCCAAGCGCTCTTCGGAACGTACCTCCATCGGGGAGCGTGAAAGCCGGATTGGATGAAAACACGAGGAGGGTATCCACCGGCTGTCCGTTCCCACTCGTAACGACGTTTGCCAGATTGTTGATCAGGCTGTCGCTAAAAGGATACTTCCCGGTTCCGGCCTCATCGAGTCGGGGCTTCTGCAATCCCGCCCGCGCCACGTCGTCCTCTTCCACTTCCGGCAGCGCGCTGAGCGGAAAGGCATCGTGGACGAGAACACCACCCGCTTTGTTGATCACTCCCGCAAGGGCGTTGAGGCTTTGTACCGCCATCGCTTCATACACGCTGCTGTTCTGGTAGCCTTTGCCCCTCCCGCAAACAGCCAAGGGAGCGCTTGCTTTCACGAACTCCCTGGCCAGCGAAACAATTCGACCAGGTTCCACTCCGGTGATCTCGGCTACTTGCTCCGGAGAGTACTTCTGCAAAACCAGCGTCTTGAATCCGACGTGATCCTTTCCTTTCGCTGATTTCCAATCGTGAAAACCGAAACAATAGTTGTCCACAAATTCCGCATTGTAGAGACGGTCTTTGACCAGCACGTGGGCCAAGCCCAGGGCCAAGGCTGCCTCGGTGCCGGGTCTCACGGCCACCCACTGATCAGCCTTGGAGGCTGTGTTGGACGCCCTGGATTCAATCTGGACCACTTTGGCTTTTCTCTCAGAGGAATCGGCATGCCACATGCCCCAGGCATTGATGACCCTCCCGGGCGCTCCCCAGCCTTCAATGAGTCCGGTGGCGAAACTGAGAATGTAATCAGCGTTTTCCAGATCATAGGCCATGGGCCCTCGGGTTCCCTGCATGAGGAAATTGGCCATGGCATACGTGTCTTCCACACTCGGGGTCCTCACGTAGTTCGGGCTTCCCACCGCCATGAGAAGTCTCTCGATCATGAGGGACATGGTCGATTCCCGCCGGTTTCCGTCAACGGCCGCCAGGGCCTCGGGCGTCCCCTTTTTTCGCAAATCGATGATCCGCGCGGCTAAGGTGTCCAGAGCCTCGTCCCAGCCAATTCCTTCGAATTGCCCTGAGCCCCTGGCACCGACGCGCTTCATGGGCCCGGTGAACCGGAAGCTTTCGTTGTAAAGCAGTTGGAGGCCGCCCATCCCCAAGGGGCAAATCCCTCCGGGGTTCACCGGATAATCCGTGCGCCCCTCGATCTTCACCGCCCTCGTGTCAACCTTTCTCAACTCGATGCCACATCCGCCCGGGCAAAGGCTGCAAATGGATTTGGACTTCGTGAATTCGCCCTCGGGAGGCACCGGCACCCAGGGCCAGTTTTGCGTCCAGATGGCAATATCGTCCGTGAGTTTCCATGGAAGAGGACTAATGTGAATACCGGCAACGCCCCCGACAAGAAATTTGATGAAATTTCTTCTGTTCACTTCCATCGTAATCTTCCCCATTACTTGTGGCAGACAAAGCACTCGTTGTTTTCTTCGTGGCCTTTCTCAGTATGACATTCGGCGCAGTCATCCATCTTCATGCGGTCCCACGGGTTTGACTTCCACCCCGAGATATTCTTGCCCCATATGTAGATACTGTACCCTGTTATCCGATTTCTTTGATATACCGGCAGCTTTTCACTCTTCCCGTGGTCTCCGTGGCAGGTGCGGCATTGCACCTCGCCCATTTTCACGTGGGCGATATGGGAGAAGTATACGCAGTCCGGCTGCCTGTAGTAAGAAAACCAGGGGATTTCCTTTTCCTCGGCCACATAGTTTTGAAGAAACGCCTTCTCTTCTTCTGTCTCCCCCATGGGCAATTCAGGATCATCATGACATTCCGTGCACTTTGCGAGTTTGGGAATCCCCATGAAGGTGCCGTCCTCATAAAATCCGTGGCAAGACATACACTTCTCGATCTCCGTGTCGCCTTCGATTTCCACCCTTTCCGGATCCATGTGAACCGCGTGATTGAAATTCATGGGTTGGCGGTGTTCGGAATATAGCGCCATAGGGTAAATGACCCATCCCAAGATCAATGCTCCCACCAAACCCACAAGGAAAGAGATCCATCCTCCCTTTGAGGTATATTGTTTGAATCCTTCGAGAAACATCCAGTCCTTTTTCAAAGGCCCACCAGAGGAATCGGTTCGCTTCTCCATAGCCCAAAGCCTCACATGTACGTTTGCAACTGAGGGGTTTCAGTTCAGGAACGGCCCCTTGTGTCCATAAGCTACCAATCATTAAGAAAACTGAACAGGAACCGGGACCCCGACGAATTTCGTGTTTTTACCTAGTGACCCTATTTTTGTCAAGGGAAAAAGCTCCTAAATTCTATTTGTGTTCCCAAGCTCATGGAGGGGTAAACTCCCATTTGGAGCAAGAACGCAAGCGCCGTGAAGACCGGCTGGATGGCCCCTGTTCCGGGCTGCCCGCATTCTCTTTGCCCGGTGTCTAATCTGCATGGTGGTCGTTCCTAGTGGATACAGAAGATCTCCACGCCATGAGGGAAGAGGGAACAATCCACGAGAGCAGGGGAGCAGGGCTTTCTCTTCTCTTGGAATATCTTGACAAATAATTCATGGTGTGCATATGTAAATAGGTTATTTTTGGCGCAAACGGAGCTGTAAAATGCAGTGATCCTCACAACTTCTACGGAAAGATTCTTTTACGGAGAAAACCGAATGAAAGTCCTCATAAGCGATTCGCTTTCGAAAGCGGGCATCAAGATACTGGAAGAAACCCCTGGGCTGGAGGTAGATGTCAATACCGGGCTTACGCCTGAAGAATTGAAAGGAATTATCGGGGAGTACGATGCTCTGGTAATCCGGAGCGCCACAAAAGTGAGCGCAGAGATTATCGAGGCCGCTCGGCATCTGAAAGTGATCGGGCGGGCCGGAATCGGTCTCGATAACGTGGATATTCCTGCTGCCAGTCAGAGAGGAATTGTGGTCATGAATACGCCCGAGGGAAACACCATCACTACAGCCGAACATACGATCGCCATGGTATTGGCCCTGTCCAGAAATATCCCTCAGGCCACAAGTTCCCTGAAGCAAGGCAAGTGGGAGAAGAAAAAATTTGAGGGCCGAGAGGTCTTCAATAAGACACTGGGGCTTATCGGGGCGGGGCATATCGGCCGCATCGTCGCGGAGAGAGCCAAGGGGCTGAAAATGATGGTCATTGTCTACGATCCATATATCAAGCCCGAAACCATAGAGCAACTGGATCTGGAACCCGTCTCCTTGGATGAACTTCTTCGTAGGGCGGACTACATCACCATCCATACGCCAAAGACAAGCGAAACAGTGAACCTCATCCGTGAGGAGACGATCGCAAAGATGAAAAAAGGGGCAATGGTAATCAATTGCGCTCGAGGTGGCATCGTGAATGAGGCTGATCTTTACGAGGCTCTGAAGTCAGGGCATTTGGGAGGTGCGGCGCTCGATGTGTTCGACACGGAGCCTCCCGGAACAATCAAGCTCCTGGACTTGGACAACTTCATCTGCACCCCTCACCTCGGGGCTTCCACAAGAGAGGCTCAGGAAAATGTCGCGATCGATGCGGCCAGACAAATCGCTGAATATCTTCTCCACGGAACGGTCAAGAACGCAGTAAACGTTCCGGCGATCAGTGCAGAACTCATGAGCATCCTGAGACCTTATGCCACTCTGGCGGAAAGAATGGGCTCAATGCAAGCCCAATTGGCCGACAGTGCCGTTTTGGAGGCCCAAATCGATTATTCGGGGACGGTGACCGAATACGATGTAACTCCCTTGACCACGGCCATGCTCAAAGGATTGCTGACGCCGATCCTGAAAGATGATGTGAACTTTGTGAACGCGCCCTATATTGCTGCTGTTCGAGGCATCAAGGTTGTGGAGTCCAAGAGTCGGACTTCGGAGGATTTTTCCACCTTACTTCAGCTCACGGTGAAAACGCTTGAAGGGGACAATATCGTTTCCGGTACCGTCTTCGGAAAAAAAATGCTCAGGATCTTACGGATCAACAGCTTCTATTTGGAAGCAATTCCGGAGGGGCACAATCTGCTCATCCAAAATCAGGACCGCCCGGGTGCCATCGGTCAAATCGGCATCACACTTGGAAAACACCACATCAACATTAGTCGCATGCAGGTGGGACAGGAAAGGGAACAAGACCAGAACATCATCTTATTGACCACCAGTACGGTCGTAGAGGACGAGGTTCTCGAAGAACTTCGCAATCTCGAACACGTCTTTTCAGTCCGGAAAATAGAATTGTAAATAGAATTCTAAATTGCAGGAGTTTCACTATGGCCGAAGAAGAAAGAGGATTCTCGATAAAGGATCGGAGAGCCTTGGATGAAAAGGGCGAGTTGAAAGATAGGAAGGTCGAGGAAAGCAAGAAAGCGAAAGAGGAGCAGCACAAGGAAGCTCCAAGAGAGGAAACCAAGACCCCGCCCCCTCCTCTGCCGGAGGTCAACTTTAACTCCCTGATCTTTAGCCTCAGTTCCTCTGCCTTCCTTCACTTCGGTGAGATTGGTGATCCCCGCACGGGTGAGAAACAAAAGGACTTGCCTCTCGCCAAGCATGCGATCGACACCATTGCAATGCTAAAGGAAAAGACCAAAGGCAACCTTACCGAAGAAGAACAGAAGTTCATAGACAGTGTTTTGACCGACCTCAGGTGGCGTTATGTGAAAGCGATCAAATCGTAGCTCGGGCCCGTCCGAAAACGGTGTTTCGACGATTGCGCGCTACCGTCCGTTTCCAATTGGGAACGACGCCGCACAAGGGTTTTCGCGGAGGCGTAGGGCTCGGGCGTCGTTCCGCAACCGCCCGGGAGAAAAAGAGGGGCATTTGAGGATGGAAACCCGCTCGGGGTCACGATGTTTCCTCAAGCGTTAATGAGGTCGCACTTTTATGATTTCAAGAACCTTGTCGGAATGTCGCGTGGCATGGGATACAGAAAAAGGGTAAGAGCCCCCGCGAAGTTGAATCTGCGCCTCAAGGTGACAGGCCTTCGCCCTGACGGCTACCACGAGCTTGTCTCGGTCATGGTGCCCGTCAGGCTTTTCGACGTCGTTGAACTGGAAAAAAGAGACGGGGCAGGAGTCTCGCTTTGGGTGCAAGGACGCTCTGTTCCGAGCGATGATGAAAACCTTGTCTGCCGGGCGGCACGAGCCTTCTTTTCCCGAGCCGGCTTTGAGAGCGGTGTGGCCATACGGCTCACGAAGAACATTCCCGTCGCTGCCGGTCTGGGTGGAGGAAGCAGTGATGCCGCTCTCACCCTCATGGCTTTGAATGACATGCACGCATGTCCGCTTGACGAGGCAGCGCTTGAAGGACTGGCTCGGCAACTGGGTGCCGATGTGGCCTTCTTTTTGAAATGCTGCCCTTGCATCGCGTCGGGGATCGGAGATATCCTGGAGCCCATAGCCTGCTGGCCGAAGCTTTGGTATGTGATCGTGACGCCTCCTTTCCACGTGTCCACCGCCTGGGTTTATGGAAACCTGAAAATGGAGTTGACAACGGGAGAACATGATTTTATAGTATCTCTCTTGGGACAAGTCCCTCCTCGTGTGGTGGACATCCTTGAAAATGATCTGGAAATTGTAACCGCCTCTTATTTTCCAGTCATCCATGATATCAAGAAAGACTTGCTGAATGCCGGGGCAGAGGGCGTTTTGATGTCGGGCAGCGGACCCAGCGTTTTCGGTGTCTTCCATTCCAAGGAGAAAGCCTTGGCGGCAGAAACCATTCTCCGTCCCCGGATTCCGGGCGATCTTTTTGTGGTGTCGGGCATCAGTCAGAGCGAGTGGGGTGTCGTCAAGCGGTAAGACACGGGCCTTTGGAGCCCGCATTCGGAGGTTCGAATCCTCCCACCCCAGCCAAATATTGTTTTATTCCGTTATAAGGGTCAGGTCGCATTTGACCCCGGGGCACCTTAAGAAATGACCGTGACGAGACTAAGGCAAGAAATGAAGGTTTTTGGAGGAACATCCAATGTGAACCTGACCCTCGAGGTGTGTAATTACCTTGCGATTGAACCGGGGAAGATCACTGCCGGAACCTTCAGCGACGGGGAGACCCTGGTTGAAATCAGAGAAAACATCCGGGGGGCGGATGTGTTTATTGTTCAGTCCACATGCACCCCGGTCAATGACAACCTCGTTCAGCTTCTGATCATCATGGACGCCCTAAGGCGAGCATCCGCCCAAAGAATTACGGCTGTCATTCCATATTACGGCTATGGACGCCAGGATCGCAAAGTGAAGCCGAGGGTCCCAATCAGCGCAAAGCTTGTTGCTGATTTGATCACCGTCGCGGGGGCAAACAGGGTCGTTTCCATGGATTTACATGCGGGACAAATCCAGGGATACTTTAATATCCCCGTGGACAATATCTTCGCTGCGCCCGTCTTGCTACAGCATATTCGGGCCCACTTCGAGGATGACCTTGTGATCATTTCGCCCGATGCGGGCGGTGTGGAGAGGGCTCGTGCCTTCGCCAAACGCCTCAACGCCTCCCTGGCGATCATTGATAAGCGGAGGGAAGCGCCTAACGTGGCTGAGGCAATGAACATCATCGGGGAAGTGAAAAACAAGACAGCGATTATCCTTGATGACATGGTAGATACCGCGGGCACAGTGACCCAAGCGGCCTTTGCTCTAAAAGAGAAAGGGGCATCGACCATTCACGGTTGCTGCACGCATCCCGTCCTGTCCGGCCCGGCCATCGAAAGGATCGAAGCCTGCCCTATCGACAGCCTCGTAGTGACAAATACCATACCATTGAACGACAAGGCCAAACTCTGTAAAAAAATCATCGTCTTGTCCATAGCCGAACTGTTAGGGGAAACCATCAAGAGAATTTACGGCTCCGATTCCGTCAGCACGTTATTTGTCTAGACGAGAAAGCGCCCTGAATATCAGGGGTTTTTTTTACTTTGTGAAAAATTTTATTAATACCGAAGGAGACATCATTCGATGAAACAATTGACGCTTGCTGGCTCGATCCGGCAAACCAAAGGAAAAGGGGCAGCCAGAAAGCTTAGAAGCAAGGGTCAAATCCCTGCCGTTTTCTATGGACCCAACACTGAAAATCTGATGCTGGCCGTCGACTACCCTGAGCTGAAGCGGGTTTTAAAGGAAGGCATCGGGGAGAATATCCTCCTGGATCTCCTGATCCAAACGGACCTTGGAACGCAAACCAAGAAAGTGATGCTGAAAGAATTGCAGACAGACCCGGTTGACGACACTTTTATCCACGCGGACTTTTACGAAATCGCCATGGACAGGGAGCTCACGCTGGATATTTCCATTCGCCTCGTCAACACCCCCGCAGGCGTCACCAAGGGAGGTGTCCTGCAGCACGTGAGAAGGGACCTCAAGGTTTCCTGTCTACCCGACAAGGTCATAGATTCCATTGACGTTGACGTATCCGGTCTCGAGATCGGGGACTCATTACATATAGAGGATATAGAGCTTCCAGAGGGGATCCGGTCTTCGGACGAAGATCACCTCACCATTGCCGTGGTGACCGCACCTACGGTCATCCGGGCGGAAGCCGAGGAAGAAGTGGCAGAAGCGGAGGGAGAGGAGAAAGCGGCCGAAGAAGAAAGCGCCGAATAATTCTTCACATGGAATTGTAGTTTCATGAGGAAAGGAGGTGAACGAAAATCTTCTGAGATGTACTTGGTTGTGGGCCTCGGCAACCCCGGGTCGAAATATGAAGACACACGGCACAATATTGGCTTTCGGGTCGTTGAGCTTTGGAGCCGGAAACTGGGAATCCCGCCGGATAGCCGTCGCTTTCAATCCTGGTATGGACGGACAAAATATCAAAGCAAAGAGGTCTTAGTGATTCGCCCGCTCGCTTTCATGAACCAGAGCGGCAAGTGCGTCAAAGCTTTTGTCCAAGCGTACCTTGTTGATACCGCAAATCTCCTGGTCATTCACGATGACCTGGACTTGGAAATTGGAAGAATCAAGGTTGTAAGCAACGGCGGTGCGGGAGGACACAGGGGCGTGTTATCCATCATAGACGCGTTGGGTAGCGCTCAATTTCCAAGGATCAAAATCGGCATAGGACGTCCGAAGTTTGGGGAAACCGTTGAGGACTATGTGCTGGAGCCGTTTTACCGTGATCAAGGGGACGTGATGGAAAGCGTGATCCACCTGGCGCTTCGTGCGTGTGAACTGTTCATTTCACAGGGGGTTGAATCGGCAATGAACCAAATCAATTGCAAAAATTTGTTGGATAAGGAGGTATAAAGCTGATGCAGGGTTTAACTGTTTATGCGCCCTTCCTGGGAATTCTGGGGCTGATCGTCGCCTACCTGATTTATGGCTACGTCAAGAAACAGCCTAATGGGAACCAGTTGATGCAGGAACTGGAGGGAATGATCCATACGGGAGCAATGGCCTTTTTGAGAAGGGAATATTCTGTTCTGATTTTCTTTATCGCTGCCGTGTTTCTCCTTCTTGGCTGGGGGATTTCTTGGAAAACCGCCATCGCGTTTGTGACCGGCGCCGGCTGTTCCATGCTTGCCGGGTTTTCGGGCATGACGGCCGCCACAAGGGGAAACTCCCGAACAGCGGAAGCCGCAAACAAATCCGGGCAGGCCAGGGCCCTGAACGTTTCCTATTTTTCGGGGTCTGTGATGGGACTGGCAGTGGGCAGTCTCGGTTTGGTGGGTATCGGCTTCTGGTTCTGGATGTATGGAAGCAGCCCTGACACTGCGCTCTATATTAACGGCTTCGCCATGGGGGCGAGTTCCATTGCATTGTTTGCTCGTGTTGGCGGAGGCATCTATACGAAAGCGGCAGACGTGGGTGCGGATCTGGTGGGCAAAGTGGAGGCCGGGATTCCGGAAGACGATCCGCGAAACCCGGGGGTCATTGCCGACAATGTGGGGGATAATGTGGGAGATATCGCCGGAATGGGTGCGGATATCTTCGAATCTTACGTGGGCTCCGTGGTTGCCACCATTGCCATTGGAGCGACCCTTGCCATCACACCGGAATTCCTGGACAAGTTTCCCATATTGAAGGGCCTCGATCCCGTAGCCCTAAAGCTAAAGTACATGACCATGCCGGTTCTGGTGGTGATGGCCGGATTGCTCAGCTCCTTTGTCGGGGTTTTCTCCATCAAGGTTTTCCAGGGGGGAAATCCCGCAGGAGCGCTCCGATACACCACGTTTGTGGCGGGAGCTATTTTCGTCATCCTCACCCTGATCATTACCAAATACCTGGGTATGCCTACGGGCACATTCTGGGCCGTGTTCTCCGGGCTGCTTTGCGGTATCGCCATCGGCCTTCTTGCAGAGTACTACACCTCCGGGCCACCGATTCGCCGAATCGCAGACCAGTCTCAAACGGGTCCTGCAACGGTGATCATTGCCGGGTTGGCCGTTGGGATGCAGTCCACCTATCTCCCCATGCTGGGCATCTGCGTGGCCACATTCATCGGCTATCATACCGCAGGGATTTATGGCGTCGGTCTGTCCGCGGTTGGAATGCTCGCAACCGTGGGTGCAACCATGACGGTGGATGCCTATGGACCCATTGCCGATAACGCCGGCGGTATCTCGGAGATGTCAGGCTTGGGCCCGGAGACCCGAAAAATCACCGACAGCCTGGACGCCCTCGGCAATACCACGGCTGCCATCGGCAAGGGTTTTGCCATCGGTTCCGCGGCGCTGACCGCACTCGCCCTGTTTGTCGCCTATACCCAGGCCGTAGGTCTCAAAATCATCGACATCACGAACCCCATGGTCGTCATAGGCGTGTTCATCGGCGGCATGATTCCCATGATATGTGCCGCATTGACCATGACCTCCGTCGGCAGGGCCGCCTTCAGCATTGTCGAGGAAATTCGTCGCCAATTCCGGGAAATCCCGGGGTTGCTGGAGGGAAAAGAAGGGGTCAAGCCGGATCCGGCAACCTGCGTCTCCATTGCCACGAAATCCGCGCTGAAGCAAATGGTGATGCCCGGGCTTGTGGCCGTTCTCACTCCGGTCGCCGTTGGTTTTATCCTCGGTAAGGAAACCCTGGGCGGCATGCTTCTGGGTGCCACCACCATGGGGGCCTTCTTGGCCCTCTTTATGGCGAACGGAGGCGGTGCCTGGGATAATGCCAAAAAATACATCGAGGCAGGCAACTTGGGCGGAAAAGGGTCCAATAACCACAAGGCCGCCGTTGTGGGCGACACCGTGGGTGACCCATTCAAAGACACATCCGGCCCGGCTATGAACATATTGATCAAACTCATGTCGGTTGTTTCTCTGGTCATTGCTCCCCTCTTGGCCAAGTGGGGAGGCCTTCTAGGCTGACAGAGAAATGACCACTTGAAACCCCTTTTGCTGGAGTGCGGATTGATTCCGCACTCCAGTGACTAAACCGGGATGCCAGGAGGCCGTAGGTGCTCAAGGGCAGGTCGAGCATGGCTATACGCATCGATTCTGTCTCAGCAAAACTTTGGAGACGGTCTTTCAATTCTTCACGTTTCAATGAGGAGAAGGTTGATGTTTAAGGTAAATGACTTGGCTGTTTATCCTGCACACGGAGTTGGGGTGATCGAAAGAATCGAAACACAGGAGATTTCAGGTTGTCGGCAGGATTTTTATGTCATGAGAATTCTCGACAACGGCATGCTTATCATGATTCCAACGAACAACGTGCAAAATGTAGGGCTAAGAGAGATCATAGGAAACTCCGATGTCCCCAGGCTGTATTCCATCCTTAAAAGGAGGGACGTGCCCTCGGACAATCAAACCTGGAATCGGCGCTACAGGGAATATACGGAGAAAATAAAGACCGGATCTGTCTTTGAGGTCGCCGAGGTTTATCGAGATCTTCTCAGACTGAAGCTGGAAAAGGAATTGTCCTTCGGCGAAAGGAAAATGCTCGATACAGCCAGAGCCCTCTTGGTCAAAGAGATCTCCCTTGCCAAGAACGTTGGCGAAGAGCAGGTTGAAAGCGATCTTGACCGGATCTTTTCATGATCGAAATCTTGAACCCACTGCGGAACAGAAATCCGGTAGGGTATTGTGCTATGAGATCATCGATGAAGGGCAGGATGTTCGTCTAGACATCTTCCTGTCATCGCGGGCGATCGGATTGTCTCGATCGAGGGCACAGGCGCTCATCAGGAGCGGGGATGCAAAAGTAAACGACCTCCCCTCAAAACCAAGTTACAAATTGAAAGCAGGCGACAAGCTTGTAATTTCAATCCCCCCTCCTTCCGCAACAGTTGTGGAGCCCCAGGAAGTCGACTTCGAGATCATCTATGAAGACGACTCCATTATCGTTCTCAATAAGCCGGCCGGGATCGTGGTCCATCCATCTCCTGGTCATGCCACAGGGACGCTTGTGCATGGCCTTCTCAAACATTGCCGGGATCTTTCCGGGATAGGGGGCAAGCTGAGGCCAGGGATCGTCCATCGACTTGACAAGGATACATCCGGCCTCATGGTGGCGGCAAAAAACGACCTCGCTCATGAGTCTCTTGCGGATCAGTTCAGGTCCGGTACAGTTCAAAAACGCTACCTTGCGATTGTCCACGGTTTCTTGAAAGGAGAGGGGGGGAAGGTGAACCTGCCCATTTGCCGTCATCCCAGAAAGAGAAAAGAGATGTCGGTGGCTGCCTCCGGCGGCAGGCGAGCGCTCACAATCTGGAAAAAAGTGGCGGAATTTCCGAGCGGCTTTTCTTTGCTATCCCTGTCTTTGAAGACAGGGCGGACCCATCAGATTCGGGTCCACCTCTCCTCTTTGGGCACCCCAGTGGTGGGCGATTCTATTTACGGATACGGACGAAATTGGTGGAAAAGAGAGAAGGGAGTCGAGGCACCCATTCACAGGCAAATGCTTCATTCGAGCCACCTCGCTTTTGTTCACCCGACGAAGAGCGAGTTTGTATCATTTGAAGCGCCTCTGCCTGATGATATGGCATTCCTTTTGCAGTGGCTACGAAACAGAACCTCCATGAATCTAACGCATAAAAATCTTGACAATGGGAAAAAAAGGGTTAGTGTATAGGCAATGTTCCTGCCTTTTGGAGGATTCGGTAAAACCGGATATCTGAACAAACTCCTTAACTAATCTGCTGAGGCACCTTCTTTAACTCACATGACAGGGTTTCTAAGGTTGATCTCACTGCCTAAAGCAAGGGTATAAAGGCAATTCCGGTTTTTTCATATCGATGTTTGTTATCACTGCCGAGAGGTATTTTGCCGGGCGACTCATTCCAGTTGTCATCCGGCTGGCTTCACGCTTCCGTCCAAGCGTTGCCCTAACCCGGTTTGGTTGCGTCCGAGGCCGGAGGGAAACCGGGAGGCTGCCCCTCCAATGGAACGAAGAACTTGTCCCCGAAACCGTGCCGGGGTGATTTAGTCGCGGGGACTTTCACTGTGGAAACGTCCACGTCTCTGACGGGTTGATGGATCTTGGAAGTTTTCAGTTTTATCAAAGCTGGCCCTTATTAAAGCGACTATGAAACGGAGACATAGCATGAACCTTGTGGAACTAAAAAAAATGAAAATCAATGAACTCACGAACATGGCGAGGGAATTCAGCATAGAAGGAGCTTCGGGGTTGCGAAAGCAAGACCTCGTCTTTTCCTTGCTCCAAGCTCATTCCGAGCGAAACGGTCTAATCTACGGGGAGGGTGTTCTGGAAATCCTACCGGACGGCTTTGGGTTCCTCAGAGCCCCCGATGCCAATTACCTTCCCGGACCCGATGATATTTACATTTCTCCTTCACAGATTCGCCGCTTCAACCTGAGAACAGGAGACACGATCTCCGGCCAAATCCGTCCACCCAAGGACTCTGAAAGATATTTTGCCCTTTTGAAGGTGGAGAGCGTCAACCATGAGGATCCGGAACTGGCCAGGGATAAGATTTTGTTCGACAACTTGATCCCTCTTTACCCTAACCAGAGGATCAAGCTGGAAACCACGGCGGACAATTTGTCGGCGAGGATCATGGACCTTTTGACCCCAATAGGGAAGGGGCAGAGGGGCCTGATTGTCGCTCCTCCGAGAACCGGCAAGACCATGCTTTTGCAGAACATCGCCAACAGCGTCACGGCAAACGATCGAGGGATTCACAAAATCGTCCTCCTCATCGATGAAAGGCCGGAAGAGGTCACGGATATGGCACGATCGGTGGAAGCGGAGGTCATCAGCTCCACTTTTGATGAACCGCCTCAGCGCCACGTGCAGGTGGCGGAAATGGTGATTGAAAAGGCCAAGAGATTGGTGGAACATAAGCTCGATGTGCTCATTCTCCTGGACAGCATCACGCGCTTGGCTCGAGCCTACAATGCGACGGTCCCCCCCAGCGGGAAAATTCTCTCTGGCGGTTTGGATTCCAACGCCCTGCACAAACCGAAACGTTTCTTTGGTGCCGCTCGAAACATCGAAGAGGGTGGGAGTTTGACCATCATCGCTACCGCCCTGATCGATACGGGCAGCAGAATGGATGAAGTGATTTTTGAAGAATTTAAGGGCACCGGGAATATGGAAATCCATCTGGACCGAAAATTGACTGACAGGCGGGTGTTCCCATCCATAGACATCAACCGTTCGGGAACCAGGAAAGAGGAACTTCTCTTAGCCGAGGCCGACTTGAATCGCATCTGGATATTACGCAAGCTCCTTGCCCCTCTGACTCCCGTAGACAGTATGGAATTTTTGCTTGAAAAAATCAAAGGGACGAAAAATAATAAAGAGTTTTTAGCCTCTATGAGCGAATAGGAAACCGTGATTTAGGCGAATTGAGGAAGAAAAATGAAAAAAGGAATTCACCCGGAATATCACAAAGCGACCGTTCGATGCGCCTGTGGAAACGAATTTGAAACAGGATCCACCGTGAACGAAATAAAGGTTGAAATCTGCTCCAAATGTCATCCTTTTTTCACCGGGAAGCAGAAGCTGATTGACTCGGCCGGCAGGGTTGAACGGTTCAGGAAAAAATACGCCAAAGTCCAGGGACAAGGAAAGGCCTGAGGGCAAGATTTTCCCGTCGGCGCTGACCCTCAGGTTCGACCGATGGACCGAGAATTCGGACATGAACCCGCTGAATTCAAAGGAGGAGCCCCGCTGCCCCTGAAGGATTTGACGGATGTTACAACCGGCCACGGTCCCAGGTGAAAAATACCATGCTGTTCACGAATTTCATAGACCCTAAAAAGGCTCATTCCCTCGATGGTCTTGACGACTCACTCTCCGCGGAGCACAAGTCTGGCTGTACCTAGCTCCTTCTCCTTCTTTTAGTTGACCGTTTCTGCCTGCAACATCTGCCGGTCACTCCTCGGTCTATTGGAGGCGGCTCCATATGCCCGCACCGCCCGGCGAAGGCCGAAAACAGGGGGTAAGTTGCAGATTCGAATGGTTTTCGCCAGGACTTGTCTTTTCAGGATCGCTTCCAACGACGAGCGGGTTCGGCAAGGTTCCCGGGCAAGAAAAACGGCCACCAAGACGGGTTCACTGCATGACCTTCAACCGATGGGAGGTTTTCTCTCAAAAATAAGAGCCTTGCCATGTTTGCAAAGATCGAACAAATCGAAAAGCGTTACAACGAGGTGGAAGCACAGTTGAGTCGCCCCGAGGTGGTTCGGGATCCGAAACTCTACCAGAAGTATATGAAGGAGCACAGTTCTCTCGTGCCGATCATCACCGCCTTCCGAAGATACAACTCGCTTCAGGAGGAAATAGAGTCAAGCAGATCGCTATTGGAGGATCCTGATCCCGAGATACGCCACCTGGCAAGAGAGGAGATAGAAAGGTTGCGTGCAAGCCTGACAGCCGTGGAGAGTGAGCTCAAATTCCTTCTCCTCCCCAAGGACCCCAATGATGAAAAGAATACTCTCCTCGAAATAAGGGCCGGCACCGGTGGAGAGGAGGCCGCCCTATTTGCAGCGGATCTTTTCAGGATGTATGGCCGGTATGCGGAGTCACAGGGGTGGAAGATCGAAATGCTGAGCCAACATTCTACCGGCATCGGAGGATTCAAAGAAATCATCATGCTCGTGGAGGGCGATCGGGTTTACAGCAGGCTCAAATACGAAAGGGGAGTCCATCGGGTGCAGCGGGTGCCCGAGACAGAAGCTCAGGGCCGAATACATACCTCAGCCGTCACTGTCGCTGTATTGCCGGAGGCGGAAGAAATCGACGTGCAAATCGAACCCGATGATCTCCGCATCGATGTATTTCGGTCCTCAGGGCACGGCGGGCAGCACGTAAATACAACGGACTCCGCCGTGCGCATCACCCATCTACCCACAGGATTGGTTGTCACGTGCCAGGATGAGAAGTCGCAGCACAAGAACAAGGCAAAAGCGATGAAAGTCTTGCGAGCCCGGCTTTTGGATATGGAACAGGCCCAGCAGCGCTCGAAAATTTCCCAGGAGCGCAAGAACATGGTGGGGACGGGGGATCGAAGCGAACGGATCAGGACATACAATTTTCCTCAGGGAAGGGTGACGGACCACAGGATTGGACTGACACTTTACAAACTCGAGGAGATCATCCAGGGTGCCTTGGACCCCTTGATCGACCCTTTGATCACCCATTTCCAGACAGAAGCCTTGAAAGGGAGCAAGGAGACCTGACCTCGTAAGAGATTCTCCATGAGAGCCAAACCCTGGACAATTAGAGATCTCTTAAAGGTGACGGCGGATTACCTGGCGAGCAAAGGAATAGATTCACCGCGGCTCGATGCGGAACTCCTTCTGGCGCATCGGCTCAAGATGGACCGGTTAGGCCTCTATCTCAATTTCGATAAACCCCTGACCGGGGGGGAGCTTTCCGACTATCGCTCTTTGATCAAACGCAGAGCGCTAAGGGAGCCCTTGCATTACATCACCGGCACCCGGGAATTCTGGTCCCTGGATTTCATGTTGGACTCCCATGTGCTTATTCCCAGGCCCGATACGGAAATCATGGTCGAGCAAGGCCTTAATTTAGCGCAACACTTACCCGACAGCCAAGGACAGATCCGGATTCTCGATGTGGGAACCGGATCAGGGGCTTTGGCCGTCTCCCTGGCCAAGGACCTGCAGGAGGCCGAAATCTGGGCCACAGACATTTCAGAAGCAGCCCTCGAAGTGGCCCGAGGCAACGCGCGCAAGCACCACGTGGAAGACAGAATCCGATTTATCCAGGGCGATCTTTTGGAACCGCTCCAAGGCCAGGATGTGACTTTCCACCTTCTCCTTTCCAACCCACCATACATCCCTTCCGAAGATTACTCGAACCTGCCTCCTGAAATTCGTGACTACGAACCGAGGATCGCTTTAGACGGCGGGGAAGGGGGCATGAAGTTCATAGAAAGAATCATCCGGGACGGGGTGGAATTCGTGAAACGGGGCGGATGGATTTTGCTGGAAATGTCTCCGGATCAAACGGATCGAGCCCTTGACTTGATCGCGCAAACCAAAGGTTACGGGCAAAAGAGGCGGGTCAAGGATTATGGCCAGCACTACAGGGTGGTGATGGCCCAAAAGGCAGGAGACAGGAATCAGTTGGCGGATTGATGATTCCTTACGAACTCATCCACCGCATCCAGAACTCTTCCCTGGATCGCGTCTGCATCATAAAAGAAGCCCAATATGCGCCTCTCCCAGGTGGGAGCCATCAATTTTATCACCGGCTTTCGACTGAGAAAGACGACCTGATCAACCCTACTGATGATACTGCAAGCAATCAGGTCGGTTTCCGCTGCCTTCACTCCACTCAAAATCAAAGTCAAACGACCCAGTGGAGAGCTTCGAGCCACCTTCAGTCTCTGATATTCACCTTCCGGAAGAGTCTCAAAGCCCGCCTCCTGGAGCCGCCTCTCCACGCGCTTTTTTAACCGGTCGCCGCTCAGTTGAAGACTTTCTAAGCCGGAGCCGGAAAGCAACACTTGGACATACAATTTTCGAAGTCCTTGAAGCGGCGAGCCTTCGTACTCCCAATCCTGTGATGCCGCAGGCTCGGTTAGCCCCAAAAAAAGAACAAGACCCAAGACAACCCACCGGCTTCGCTGTTTCATCTCTTCCAATCTCCCTTCTTTATTTTATTTAAAAGATATTTTCTCACATAAGAGCTTCTTGCTCAAGGCCTCAGATTTGAGGAAAAGACGCCCCGGGATGAATGCACCACTTTTTTAGCCGCAATCTGCCAGGCAAGATTTCTTGCGTTTCCGCGGCAAAGTGGATATTTTGTATGCAGGATTGGTATTCAATCGAATCAAAAATATCCAGGTGCCCGAGCTCTTCATTCATTTCCCGGCAGGGACTCATGGCTTTCCACCTGCGTTTTGAAGGGTCCATTGCCCGCGTGCCGACTGAACGAAAATTTGGCACCTCCCTTGCTTCACGGAATATCCATGAAAAATCCCAGAGTTCACGAAAAGCCATGGGTAAAAATTCCTCCCTGGGTGATCGTCGGGGCGGTTCTCATTCTCACTCCCATTTTTGTGTTCATGACCCTTGAAAGCCTCAACAGACAAAAGGAAAACACCACGAGGCTTCTGGTGGAAAAGGGAGCAGCGCTCATAAGATCCTTCGAAGCAGGGACCAGAACGGGAATGATGGGCATGCACGGAGGAGCGTTCAGATTACAGACATTACTCGTGGAAACCGCCCAGCAAGCCGACATCGTTCACCTCATTGTCACGAATTCAAACGGGACGATCCTCGCGGACAATGAACTGAGTCGCATTGGAAAGACCTACGGAACCGACTTGGATCTAGAGAAAATCTCCCGCTCCAGGACCGTCAGGTGGCGTTATGTTCAGAATGACAAAGGAGCTCGAATTTTTGAGGTGTTCCGGGAGTTTTCCCCTGTGTCGGCGGATAGGATGGGACGCCATCGGGGGATGATGCGCGATCGGTGGAGATCCCCCATGGAACCTGAGAGAATGGATATCGATGGAGGACAAATCATTTTTGTGGGGCTTGACACCGCTCCGGTGGAGAAAGCCAGACATGAGGATGCCCGCCACACGGTTCTCATGGGAGTGATTCTGCTGCTCCTGGGATTTGCAGGAGTCGTGTCTCTTTTTCTCGCCCAGGCTTATCGATCCACGAAGACCTCCCTATCCAGGGTAAAAGCCTTCTCCGACAACCTGGTAGAAAACATGCCCATTGGACTGGTGGCCATCAATGCGGACGGCACCATTGCTTCTTTCAATCAGACCGCGGAGTCTCTTCTTCAGCGAGGGTCCCGGCAAGTCCTCGGGAAGAAGCCTCAAGACGTGCTTCCCCCGTCTCTCTGGAAAGTTATGGCACAACTTGAGCCCGGCCGAGACCTTCTCGAAAAGCAGGCGGACTGCCCTGTGTCCGAGGGAAAAACGATCCCCCTGGATATCATCACCAGCCGCTTGGAAGACGAAAACGCTGTCTTTTTGGGATATCTGATCCTTTTCAGGGACTTGACCGAAATCCAGGCCCTGAGAAAAGAGATCGAGACAAGCCAACGATTGGCTTCCATCGGAAGGCTTGCCGCAGGTGTTGCTCACGAAATACGCAATCCCTTAAGCTCCATCAAGGGATTCGCCACCTATTTCAGCGAAAGGTATCGGGATGTGGCCGAGGATCAAAAAATCGCCGGGATCATGATCCAGGAAGTGGAGCGGCTCAACAGGATCATCAGTCAGCTCCTGGAATTTGCGAAACCCATGGAGCTCCGGAAAAAGGCCGTTTCGATTCAGACATTGGCTCAACACACGCTCCGAATGTTGGAAGACAGCGCCAATCAAAAGGGCATCAAGATGGAACTCAAGGCCCCTCCCGATCTCAAACACGTCTGGGTGGACCCTGACAAGATGAACCAGGTTTTGCTCAATCTGTACCTGAACGCGATAGAGAGCATGGAAAATGGAGGCGTCCTCTCTGTGGAAATGGACCAGGAGCACATGCGGGGCACCCGGGTGATGATCTCAGACACGGGCGCGGGAATCAATGAGGAACATCTGGACCATGTCTTTGATCCCTATTTCACCACAAAACCTACCGGCACAGGTCTCGGTCTGGCCATCGTTCACAGGATTATCGAGTCCCATGGAGGAGAAGTGAAGGTCCAAAGTCACCCCGGCAAAGGAACCACCGTGTCTATTTTACTCCCTTTTAAGGTGGAGGCCGATTTCCGTGAAAGCAACCCATAGTGTCCTGATCGTCGATGATGATCAGCCCCATCGCACGATGCTACGAACCCTGCTCACAGGCTGGGGTTACAGGGTAAGCGATGCAGACGACGGGGCCACAGCCATCGAAATGGTTCACGAACGAGCATTTGACCTGATTTTGATGGACATTCGCATGATCAAGGTTTCCGGGCTCGAGGCATTGGCTGAGATCAAGACCTATAATCCGGCCATACCGGTGATCATCATGACCGCCTATTCTTCCGTGGAGACGGCAGTGGAAGCCCTCAAGAAGGGAGCATACGATTACCTGACAAAACCGCTCGATTTCGATGAACTGCGGCTTGCCATGGAGCGAGCCATGGAGCACAGCCGGCTAAAAGAGGAGAATCGCCTCTTGCGGGAGACCCTGGGCAGCCAGTTTGACAGGCGAAGAATCATCGGACGAAGTGAGGCGATGGTGAGACTTCTAGAGACCGTTGCGCAGGTAGCTCCTTCCGAGGCAACGGTGTTGATCACCGGGGAGTCGGGTACAGGGAAGGAACTCATCGCGGGAGCAATCCACTTCAACAGCTCCAGGAAAGAGGGGCCCTTCGTGAGAGTGAATTGTGCAGCCCTCACCGAAACCCTGCTCGAATCGGAGCTTTTCGGTCACGAAAAGGGGGCCTTTACAGGTGCGCATCGAAGGAAGGAAGGCCGTTTTCAGCAGGCCAACAGGGGAACTCTATTCCTCGATGAGGTCAGCGAAATGTCCCAGGCCATGCAGGTGAAGCTTTTGCGCGTTTTGCAGGAAAGGGAAATCACCCCTGTGGGAGGCGAACAACTGATCAAGGTGGACGTGAGGCTGATCGCGGCCACGAATCGGGACCTCCTCCAGGAGGTGGAGACGAAACGTTTCCGAGAGGATCTCTACTACCGATTAAACGTGGTCAACCTCGCTGTTCCGCCCTTGCGGGAGAGAAAAGAAGACATTCCGCTGCTGGCAAATCGTTTCTTGACTCGCTTTGCGGAGAAAAATCAAAAAAAAATCAAGGGATTCACTCCCCAAGCCATGGACAGCCTGCTGAAAAATGATTGGCCCGGGAATGTTCGGCAGTTGATGAATGCCGTGGAACGGGCCGTTGTCCTAGCCAAATCCGAATACCTGGGAGTGGAGGACCTGAGCCTGCTTTTCAGGGGGGAACCCTTCTCGGAAGAGGAACCTGCGCACGAAGACGCCGGCCCGACGAATTTGCCTCTGGAAGAGGTGGAAAAAGAGACCATTCTTAGAATGCTGGAAACCACAAGCGGGAATAAGAGTGAGGCAGCAAGGCGTCTCGGGATCACCAGAAGAACCCTTCACAAGAAGCTCAAAAAGTATGGCGTCATGCCCTGAGATCCCCCTGACCCTTGCCACCCCGTCCCTTGGCCCCGACGTTCTCCTACCGGTTCGAAAACTTCGGCGTCCTTTTCTCCACAAAAGCACTCACCGACTCCTTATGGTCAAGGCTGCTGAAACAGAGCGTCTCCGCGAGTTCCTCGTATTCGATGGCTTGGGAGAGAGTACAATCCAGCCCATGGAGAAGCACTCGCTTACACATGCGAATGCCGATGGGAGAAAGCGCGGCAACCTGCATGGCGATATCCCGTGCACGATCCATGAGCTTATCCCCTGAGAGGACTTCGCTGATGAGCCCATAGCCAAGGGCCTCCTTTGCGTTGATAATCCGCGCCGTGAGGATCATTTCGGTGGCACGGGTTAACCCTACAATGCGAGAGAGCAAGAAGGAACTTCCGTACTCCGGAGCGAGTCCCACGCGGGCAAAAACCGCTCCGAATCGAGCCTCTTCGGATGCAATGCGGAAGTCGCAAGTCAGAGAGAGGGTTAGACCTCCCCCAACGGCCGGTCCGTTGATCGCCGCGATCAGCGGAATCTCCACCCCCAGCAAAGCCCTTGGGACACGGTTACGGAAAAGCTCGTGAGTCCCTCCCCGCTCCACATATCTCTGGTAGTTGTCGAGAAAGCCCTGCAAATCGCCTCCTGCCGAGAAGGCCTTCCCCTCGCCGGTAATAATCACTGCTCGGAGGCCCTCCATATGATTCAGTCGCGGCAGCAAATCCAACAGCTCTTCTTGAAGATCGAGACTGAGTGCATTCAATGCCTCCGGGCGGTTGAAGCGAATGATGCCGAACTGCTCCTCCCTCTCCCATTTCAAGAAAGAATAATCAACCATCTTCTACCTCCTCGTTGTTCGTCTCCACTTTGTGCATCTCTTTGCCTTTCTGCGCCATACCCTTCACCCGTCACGGTATGCCGGCCTGGAACCAATCGAGAGGTTCCCTCCATCCTCAACCAATCGACCGGCGGATGATAGCATGAGTTTTTGTGGTGTGCAATGGATCTGCCCCAGTATTTCATTGAATGCTCCCATAGGCAACTTCATTCCATATGGGTTTACATCTTCAGGGAATGTGATACACTAGAACAGAAGTGGGCAAGGCGGTTAAGCCCGTTGGCTGGCTGAGCCATCAGGAAGTCGAATACTGGCCAATAAAACCGGCCAACCGGTAAACTGGCCGACCTGGCAAACCCCTGATCAGGGAAGGAGGTTGGACCATGGCCGTTAAAGTGATTATTCGAAGAAGGGTGGGAAAAGAAAACGAGGCAAAGCTATCGCCCCTCCTGATTCAAATGAGAGCACTGGCCACTGCACAACCCGGATACATTTCAGGAGAGACTTTAAGGAACCTGGAAGATCCCGAAGAGTGGCTCGTGATCGGAACGTGGAAATCCGAGGATGATTGGAAATCCTGGCTCACAAACAAGCAGCGGGCCGAAATTCAGGGAAAAATCGATTCCCTCTTGAGGGAAAAAACGAACTATGACGTTTATCTTTACGGTTAGTCCGTGTGATCCCGGAGCCGCGTCTGCCGCAGATGCTCGCGTCCCGCTGTTCCCGCTTGTCCGAAATGTCCGGTGGAGTAGCTCATAAGACCCCCGCCCATGGCGGAATGAATGTGTCCTGCGGGCTTGCTGCCATTCAGGTTCCGCTTCCATGCTGCCGCGGGAGGGGGTCCGGAGATTGTGTGGAGGGCAATTGCAAGGGGCAAGGCACCCCGGTCTCTCATGGATCTATTCCTGTTTTAACCGCTCCCTCAATTCCTTTTTGAGAACTTTCCCCGCGGCGCTTACGGGGATCGAGTCCATGAAGATCACCTCCCGGATCTTCTTGTAGTGAGCGATCTGAGCATTCACATAGGCCATGATTTCCTCTTTGCCGACCTGAACGCCCGCTTTGAGCTCCACAAAGGCTACCGGGAATTCTCCCGTGTCGAGATCCGCCTTTCCCACAACCGCGCATTGTTTTACTGCCGGATGTTCGAAGATCACTTCCTCGATCTCCCTGGGATACACATTGTACCCCTTGTAAATGATCATATCCTTCTTGCGGTCGGTGATATAAAAAAAGCCGTCTTCGTCCTCGCGTCCGATGTCTCCGGTTGAAAGCCAGCCATCCTTGAGGACCTCCGCCGTAGCCTCCGGCCTCTCCCAGTAACCTTGCATGACCTGAGGACCCTTGATGCAGATTTCCCCTTCCGCGCCCGGGGGGAGATCTTCACCGGTAGCCGGATCGATGACCTTCATCTCCGTGTCGTAAACGGGAAGGCCCACGGATCCAGGCCGTATGGCGCCGCGATCAGGCGGATTGGCCGTGGCCCCCATGGTGCATTCGGTCAGGCCATAACCCTCCTGTACCACACCGCCTCCGAAGGCATCGAGCATCTTCTCCAAAACGGTCATGGCCAGAGGTGCGGCCCCGGAAGCGGCGATCTTAATTCCCGACAGATCATAGGATTCAAAATCCGGGTGGTTGACCAGGGGGATATAGAGCTGAGGGGCGCCGCCGAGCATGGTGGCTTTATACTTGGCGACCGCTTCGAGATACTCCTTTGGGTCGAATCGGGGGAAGACGACCATGGTCACTCCCCCATAAACGGGAACATTGAGGTAGCCTATGGTTCCCATGGCGTGAAACCAGGGGACGACAACCAAAGCCGTCTCTTTGTCCCGAGCCGTGAGTCTGTCCTTTCTGGGATCCACCCCGGGGGGGAAGACCGGAGTTAAAACCCCATCCACCATTTCCACCCGGGCGCCGCTGGCCCAGTTGCCGTACTGAAGCACATTGGCTACCACATTGTAGTGGGTCAGCATCACTCCTTTTGACAGGCCCGTGGTTCCGCCCGTATAGGCCAGATGGGCCAGATCCTTCTTCACATCAACCGGGATCGCCCTGTCAAAGGGCTCGTGCTGTTTGAGGAGGAGGGCCATGTCCATCGTATCGGGAACCTGGATCTTACCCAGGGGTTTCACAGGGGAGATCACCGCGCTATAGCAATCAGCAATGCTTGTGGTGATGATTCGTTGAATCCCTGTCTCCGCAATGATGGGCTGAATCCCTGGAAAGAGGAGATCCAGAGAAATCAGGGTCTCTGCTCCCGAATCCTTCAGCTGGTGGAGCGCCTCCCTCGGCGAGAGGAGCGGGCTCAGAGGGGTAAACACGGCCCCAATTCTCAAAAGCCCATAATAGGCGACGGCAAACTGCGGGCAATTTGGAAGATGGATCGCGGCACGATCTCCCTTCTGGACCCCCATACGGTCCAAGGCCGCAGCAAAACGGTTGCTGAGCTCTCTCAGCTCGCCAAATGTCAACTCCATCCCCCCGAAGATCATTGCAATCCGATTGGGTACGCGGGCGGCGGTCTGATCGAGCAAAGCCCACACGGGTAACTGGGGGTAGTTTTGGCTCCGGGGCCAATCCTCCGGCCACGCACTGAAATTTTTTGCCATGGCATCACCTCCTGGTTCATGATGGTCACGTTCACTTTGCCCTTTTACGCTTCGATAAGATACCGAACGAAGTCTTTATAGTATATTCCGGGCACGAGCTCAAACTTCCTGTGAATCACCGCAATCGTTTCTTGACATGGAAGCGCTTTTTTTCTTACACTACCCCACCAATCGACACCGGGCCGCAATCCCCTTCCATAGAGCCAAGACATGTCTTGGTTCTGTGGAAGCTTCGCTACGCCCAGGAAAGGCAACCCTTCAAAGAGGAAAATCGACCCATGGAAAACACAGATCTCGAACTCCTTTTCAGGCCCCGTTCACTGGCCGTCATCGGGGTTTCCCAGGATCCCACCAGGGGTGGCGGCTTTATATGGTCCAGAGTCCTTCATCACGGCTACACGGGCCGGAAGTATCCCATAGGAAGAAGCTGTACGGAAATGAACGGAGTTCCATGTTACCGATCCGTGACCGACATCCAAGAGCCCATTGACCTGGCTATCGCTGCTGTTCCCGCCGGGGCCGTAGAGAGCGTGCTGGCGGATTGTTCTCGAAAAAAAGTCCCATTTGCGGTCATTCACTCCGCAGGCTTTGCTGAGCTTGGAGAGGAAGGAAGGTCTTTGCAGGAAAAAGTGATCCAATCCGCACGGAGCGGCGGAATGAGGGTAGTAGGGCCCAACTGCATGGGCATCTTTTGCCCCGAAGCACACCTCAACACCATCGTGGAACTGGATGAAGGGGATGCGTTGCAGGGAAGTACCGCTTTCTGCGGGCAGAGCGGATGGGCTACGGAACATTTTATCGCAGGGGGCAGCGCAAGAGGGCTCAAATTCAGCACCGTGATCAGCAGCGGGAATCAGGCAGACTTGGATCTTTTAGACTATATCGGGTACTTTGGTCAGGATCCCAAGACAAAGGTGATTTGCGCTTACACGGAAGGAGTCAGGCGGGGTAGAGACTTTTTAGGCCTTGCCTCCAGGGTGGCCCGCAAAAAACCCATCGTCATTTGGAAATCGGGATTCAGCCAGGCGGGGGCGAGAGGAGCATTGTCCCATTCGGGCTCCATCGCGGGAAATCGTGAAATATGGTTTGGCGCAGCACGAGGCTCAGGAATCGTCACCGCCGAAGGATTCGAAGAACTGGTCGATGCAGCCGTCGCATTCACCACACCGGTGCTTCCACGGAGCAAAAATGCGGCAGTGATGGCAGAGGCGGGAGGAGGAGGGATATCCGCATCCGATGCCTGCGAAAAACTGGGAGTGGAAGTAAAGCCTTTCAGCTCCCAACTGAGAAATCGGCTTGAAGGATTTCTCAAGGGCTACCTTCCCCCTTTCTCAGGGACAAGCAACCCGCTGGATCTCGTATGGCTCCCGATGGAAACGGCTTTGACCATATGCACAAAGTGCATTGAGCTCATAGCTACCGAGATGGATTCGATTATTTTCATGTCTTACCTCCCTTTCCATGTGCCTGAGACGAGACCCAAGTACATTGAGACCCTTTGCCAGTTGAGAGATCGGCTCCGCCTGCCTATTTTCATCGTGCCTCCTTATGCTTCCAGGGCAGCCGAAGGCATGAATGAATTTACGGTCGCCGGACTCCCTGCTTTTCCCTCATTCGAGAGGGCAGCAAAAGCCGTTTCTGTCACCGCAACTTATCGCGAATGGGCTTCCTCTTCATGACCGCGTAGGCGATATCCTGTGGGTCGGGCAGGCCATATGCCCGATCTCGCCTGGGCCCCGGATGCAAACTCGAGATTCCCCTTTCCCTGGGAACAACATCGCCGGCAACCATAATGGGAGCCGTCTGGAAAAGGCTTGACCTCTTGGAATCGATAAACTATAGGTGTCTTGGGGAAAAACCCACAGGGTCCGGCTCTTCAACTTCTGCGGGTTTTGTATCGTGAACCCGAGCCTGTCCATCAACGTCATGATCGAATATCCTGACAGACCGACTCCCGAAACCACAAGGACACGGTGCCGGAGGTCGGTCCGAACCTAAAAAGGAGGGAGAATCTATGGATTTCAAGTTTTCTGAAAGAGAAGAGATGTTGAGAAAGGCAGTGAGGGAATTTGCTGAAAATGAGCTGCCACCCAGAATGGATGCCATGGAGGAGACAGGTGAATTTCCAACGGATCTCTTGAAACCTATGGCCAACCTCGGCATCACAGGGGTGATTACTCCTCCGGAGTACGGCGGTGTCGGCCTGGGATACGTAGCCCGAACCATTGTCTTGGAGGAACTGGGGAGAGTCTGTGCCGCAATGCCCATGGCCATGCAGGTCCATCATATGGGATGCGCTGCCATCAACGATTTCGGCACGGAGGATCAGAAAAAGAAATATCTTGTCCCGTTGGCCACAGGAGAAACCATGGGCACGGTGGGAGTGACCGATCCTTCGGGAGGGTCGGACCTTGTAGGAATGAAGACCTCGGCAGAGCTGAAAGGCGACAAATACATTCTCAACGGACGAAAATGCTTCATCACCAATTCTCACACATCGAATTTCTGGGTCGTCATCGCCAGAACCGGGGAAGGGGCCAAGGGATTAAGCGCTTTTATCGTGGATAATGACGCACCGGGGGCCAAGCTGGGCCGAAAGGAAAACAAAGTCGGCCTCCGCGGTGCCAACACCGGGGAGTGGGTCTTTGATAACTGCCAGGTCCCAAAAGAAAATCTTTTAGGCCAGGAAGGCGGCGGCATGGCAGCAGCCGTGAAAACCATCAGTGAGACAGGCCGGACGGGAATGGCCGCCACCGCTCTCGGCATCATAACCGCCGCTTATGAAGAGGCATGCAAGTTCGCCAATGAAAGGGTGCTTTACGGCAAACCTATCAGTACACTGCAGGCGATTCAATTCTACATCGCCGATATCTATGCACAGCTCGAAATCTGTCGTTTGCTTTGCTATCGGGCCTCCTCCCTCAAAGACCAGAACACGCGCATGGATACAGAAGCCACCCTTGCCAAGTACTATACCTGCGACGCAGCGGTAAACGCCGCAAAAAAGGCCGTTGAAATCCACGGTTCTTATGGGATCATGAAAGAGTACAAGGTCCAACGGCTCCTGCGAGATGCCATGGTCACTGTCTCTGCAGGCGGTACGGCAGAGATCGCCAAGGTCATCATTAGTAGAGCAGCCCTGGCGCCTTTCAAAAAGTGAGCGGAGTTTGATTTTCCGTTACCCTGGCCTCAAAGGGCCGAAGGAAAACACATTCCAGATTGCCCGACTTCTCTTGCTGGACACGATGGGTGTGAGGATCCGGATGGAGGAACCTGCCCAGGGGCAGGAAGGTTCATCTCGATTGAGTGGAGAACAGGAAAACCCTCTTGCCCATGGGGGGGGGATCCGGAACGGGAAAAGGGATCTATTCTCGGGGTCCGGCAGCCAACACATGGTAAGGATCAGGAATATATGAAGAGATGCATCGTGTGTGTCAAGCCGGTCCCCGATCCCAGGCACTGGGATCGGGTTCGCATGGACCCTGAGACGAAGACCCTGAAACGCGAAGGGATCCCGATCATTATGAATCCTCTGGACAAGCATGCCCTGGAGGCCGCGCTATCCGTTCGCGAGCGGGGAGGCGGAGAGGTGATCTTGCTCTCCATGGCGCCACCCTTCACTGCCTCCACTCTCCGTGAAGGCCTGGCTATGGGAGCAGACCGGGCAGTCCTTTTGTCGGATCCATCCTTTGCGGGATCCGATACTCTGGCTACGGCGCGGATTCTCGAGGCGGGGTGCCGGTGGATCGGGGACTTCGATTTCATCTTCCTGGGCAACCTCTCCGTCGACGGGTCCACGGGACAGGTCTGCTCCCAACTGGCCGAACTCCTGGATATTCCCAGCGTCATGCATGTGATGGAGTTGCAGTGGCTCGAGGGGGAAGAGGTCATGATTACCCGGAAAATCGAATACGGATATACGCGCCTGCGAGGAAAGGCCCCCATGGCCATTTCCGTTCGAAAAGAACTCAATAAACCACGCTACACCTCCTTCGCGGGCATCATCGCCGCTGAATCCAAGGACATCAGCGTGCTTTCCAACGAGGAGCTAAAGGTCGACAGATCTCTCATTGGTCTCCAGGGATCCCCCACCAAAATGGCGGGAATGGAGCTCCGTCGGTTTGAAAGGGCAAGGGAGAAACTGGAAGGTTCTCCGGATGAAATTGTCCGGAAGCTACTGGATAAGATCTATCTTTACGGGGTCATCTGACACACTTTTCCTTCATTCACCAACCAAAAAAAACGAAACTCATTTCCGGCAGGGGTTCACAATGAACAGCAATCCATCCAATAGCATTTGGGTCTATGCGGAACAGCGAAACGGGGAGTTGCACGAGGTGGCTCTGGAGCTTCTGGGCAAAGCGAGGCAATTGGCCGGAAAGGCCGGATACAACGTTGGTTCGTTGCTTTTGGGTCATAAGGTGAACCCCATGGCCCAGAGTCTCATCGATCACGGCGCGGACTTCGTCATTGTGGCCGACGATCCGCGATTGGAAACCTATCGGCTTCTCCCGTACACCCTGGTGCTGGGTGAGCTTATTAGGAAGCGCAGGCCGGAAATCCTGTTGATGGGGGCAACCGCCCTGGGAGTGGAGCTTGCACCCAGGGTGGCCGCTAGAGTTGGAACGGGACTCTCTGCCCATTGCGTGGACCTCAGGATTGATGGTGAGGGCAGGCTCTTACAGGTTGTACCCGGGTGGGGCGGAGGTGTGATCGCCACCATTTCTTGCCCTGACCATCGACCCCAGATGGCCACGGTGATGCCGGGGATCATGAGGGCCATCTCGCCGACGCCCAGGAGAGGCGAAATCATCGAGATCCAGATAAAGCTCCCGGAGCTCGGTCTCGGGCCGGAGGTGGTCGAGGTGAAACGCGAGAAGGCCGAAGAGCTGCCCCTCGAAAAGGCGGAGGTGGTCGTGGCGGGCGGATGGGGCGTGGGAAATAAGGACGACTGGAAGATGATTGAAGAACTGGCCTCTGTTCTTGGCGCTGCGGTAGGAGCTACGCGCCCCCCGGTTGATGAAGGTTGGGCGAAGGAAGGGCGGATGATCGGGCAGAGCGGAAAAACGGTACGCCCCAACTTGTACATCGGTATAGGAATTTCCGGAGTGATGCATCATGTGGTGGGTATGGATCAATCGAAGCATATCATCTCCATCAACAGGGATCCAAAAGCGGAGATTTTTGACGTCTCGGATGTGATCGTTGTGGAGGATTTCAGAAAGATACTTCCTCTGCTCATTGAGGAAATTAGATCTCGTCGAAAGCAATAGGCAGGGAGAACGGTACCGAATCCGGGTCTTGCCGTCATTCCGGGCACCGAGGTGCACATGCTTCCAATCGAAGGAAGCTTTGTGGCAGCGGATAAGGTACGTGTGCTCCTCGCAGAGGAATTTTACAAGAAGGATTTCGATTACGGAAAAACCATGGCGAATGTGACGAAAGAGCGCCTGCCTGGAAGGGCAATCCGGTGTTTCCCCCTATTGAAACATAAAACGTCTCATGCTGATGTTCATCAGGATTCCCATGGCGGCCATCGTACAAACCACAGATGAGCCCCCGTAGCTGAAAAGAACGAGGGGGATCCCAACCACCGGCAACATGCCTGTCGCCATTCCCACGTTAATCACGACCTGCCAGAAAACGATCGCAACGATACCGATGGCGAGAATGGAGCCGAATTTGTCCTTTGAGTTCTTGGCAATGTTCAGTCCCCAAAAGAGGATGGAAAGATAAAGAAAAAGGAGCAGAACTGCTCCGACAAATCCCCATTCCTCCGCGAAAACCGAAAAGGCGAAGTCGGTATGCTGTTCCGGCAAGAAGTGCAGTCGAGTCTGTGTGCCTTTCAAAAATCCCTTCCCCCACAAGAGGCCTGACCCGATGGCAATTTTCGACTGGTTCAGATGGTACCCTGAACCCAGCGGATCCATGTCGGGCCTTAGAAAGGTCAAGATGCGCATTCTTTGATAGTCCTTTAATTGGAACCAAATAAACGGAGCAAGCGCCACCGCCGACAGGACGAAAATGACCAGCGACTTCCAGTTCACGCGAACGAAGAGAACGATGGAAACGGAGACAACCACCACAAGGAGCGCAGTGCCGAGATCAGGTTCCTTCAAGATGAGAACGCTTGGAACGCCAATGAGAATGAACGGTTGCCACAGGTCTCTGAGCCGGTATTCCCGACCTCCCTGCGTTTCGCTGAAGAATTTGGCAAGAACCAGCAGCACCGCAAACTTTGTTAGCTCCGATGGTTGAAACGACAGAGGGCCGAGATTCAACCACCTCTGCGACCCGGAAACCACCTTCCCCATGAACAACACAAGGACTAAGAACGCCACCGAGGTAAAATAGGCAGGATAGGCGAGACGCTCCAAAACGTGATAACTGAATGTGGTCATCGACAGCAAGACGGCAAACCCAATGAGGAACCAGTACACCTGCCTGATAAGCACTTTCGAGCCCCCCACATCCCGAATGGCATAGGTGGCACTGTAAAGATTGAGTATGCTGGCTCCGGCCACAAGGAGTAACAAAAAGAGCAAAATCCAGTCAAAATTTTGAATCAGTCTCCGGTCAAACATCCTATCTTTCCAGATTCCCCAGGGAAACGCCCGACGAGGGCTTTCCTTGGACGTAGCCTTTGCTATTCTCCCATTCCCAGGTATGCCTGGATGAGCTCCTTCGCGATAGGCGCGGCAGTTGCTCCCCCGTGGCCGCCGTTTTCTACCAGGATCGCAAGGGCAATTTGAGGTTTCCGAGCCGGTGCCACTGCAACAAACCAAGCATGATCTCTGAATTCAGGTGGAACGTCGTCTTCGCTATTTGAATCTTTTCCACGCTCCATGGTAATGACCTGCGCAGTTCCCGTCTTCCCCGCCACGGCCACATCCCTCATTCTCGCCCTCCATCCGGTTCCATGGGGTTCATTGACCACACCGATCAAGGCCTCCTTCACAATCTCCAAATGCTTCTGCCTGATCTCCAGTTTGCCCTGCACTTTCGGGGCAAATTCGTAAACCTTTTCCTCCCCGCTTTTCCCTACCCAGAGAATGACCTGGGGCTTGTACAAAATCCCCCCGTTGAATACGGTGGAAATCAAAGCAGCCATTTGAATTGGGGTCACCAGAACGAAACTCTGCCCGATGGACATGGAGACGGTCTCCCCCTCCTGCCAAGAAACACCAAACCGGCTCTCCTTCCATTGGCTTGTGGGAATGAGACCACTCTTCTCTTGTCCTACCTCAAACCCGGTGGTTCTTCCGAGTCCGAAACGTTTTGCATAGTGGGCAATCTTGTCTACACCCAGTTTCTTTCCCAACGTGTAAAAATATACATCACAGGACTCTACCAGAGCCCTGTGAAAATTCACTGTTCCATGACCACGCTCCTTCCAGCACCGGAAGGATTCGCGTCCCAAGACATAGACGCCGTTACAGAAGGTCCCTTCCTCCAGCGTTACCACGCCCTCCTCCAGCCCGGCAAGGGCCACAATGATCTTGAAAACGGAACCTGGCGGATATTGACCGGATATCGCCCTGTTCTGCAAAGGGAAATCCCCTGAAGAAACGATCCTTGCCCACGCCGCCCTATCGATCCCTGCCACGAACAGATTGGGGTCAAAGGGCGGACTGCTCGCCAAGGAGAGAATCCTTCCGTCATTGGGGTTTAAGGCCACAATTGCCCCTTTTTTCCCCTTTAGGGCCTTTTCGGACAAGGCCTGAAGATTGCCGTCGATGCTCAGACACACATTCATCCCAGGAACAGGGGACTTCTTTGCAAGGACCCTTAGTTTCCGGCCGGCAGCATCCACTTCCATTTGCTCTCCGCCTCGCACTCCACTTAAAAAAGCCTCCCATTTCCACTCGACTCCCGATTTTCCAATCAAGTCCCCCAGCTTGTTTTCCTGATGTTGTTTCTTCTTCAGTTCTTCCTCGTTGATTTCCCCCAGGTAGCCGAGAAGATGAGATGCCACGGAATTCTCCCGATAGTGCCGCATAGGCCTTACCTTGATCATGACCCCCGGTAAATTGAATCGATGTGTCTCCACCGTGGCCAGCTCATCTCGAGAAATATCTGGTTTTAGACAGACGCTGCGGAAGGGGGACCTGCGTGACGCATCGTCCAGTTTCTGCGCGGCTACGGATCTTTCCACTCCCACAAGATCACTCAAGTTTTCGAGTAACTCCTCACGGTTCTGGATCTCTTCGGGTGTGACATAAAGATCAAAAGAGGGACGGTTTCCCACAAGCAACCGTCCGCTGCGATCAAAGATCATTCCCCTAACAGGAGGGATATCTTGTAGGCGAATGCGGTTGACTTCCGATTTACCCCTGTAGGTAGAACCGTGTACGACCTGCAATAGCCACAGTCGCAAAATGAGAACGCCAAAAACCACCAGGACGATCCAGGTTATCCTCTTCAGTTGTTTTGAAAAGATTTCTACGGAGACAGGATCAAAATTCGACGTTCGCAATGGACTTCCTCTGCTTTCCGTTCTTGGCGCAGACGCCGCTAGAACTCCTCCTTCGATGTCCTAACGAAATTTTCCAGGGATACGGGCTGAACCAGCCCCAAGAAAGCGAATAGTATGGGGGCAATGGCGCCCGTGACGATGACAGAAATTCCACAAACCCAGAAAAAAGACTGGGAAAAAGCAATTTCACCGGAAAAGACCGCGATCAAAAGCACAAAGAGAAGCTTTTTCAATAGAACCGCCAGGGCGATGAGGAATGCCTGACCTCTGGGTTCCAGTAAATTGAAAAACATGGAACCAAAGTATATGCTTCCGAATACGGCCAGGTGCAATGCGGCAAAGAGGCCAAACAGACCACCCGAAAACAGATCCAAAAGGAGCCCCAGTCCGAAGGCAAATGCTCCGCCCGCCGCCGGCCCGTAAAATACAAACAGATAGGCGGTCACGATCGTCAACAGATCCACATCGAAGTAATCCCAACCCAGCCAGTTGTTCCAGTTTCCTCGGATCAGGATAAAAGCCGCGCCCAGGATCCACGCAAGAATATAGAAGACTACCTGCTTTCTATGTGTAGATTTGACGACTCGTCCTCCTTCAATATCACCAGGACCTCCTCCAGCTTAGAAAAATCAACGGTCGGAACGACTTCGATATCTTTGAACAATTCGCCGGAGATTTTTTTGGCACGAATGATTTTTCCAACGGGGAGGCCTTTGGGAAAAACGCCTCCAAGGCCGGAGGTAACAACCACGTCATTCACAAGAACATCGCTAGTTTCAACCACATAATCCAGTTTGCAGACTTCGTTGGACAGGCCTTTTACCATCCCTCGATCACGAGACCTCTGAATGAGGCAGTCAACGGCACTGTTCTGATCGATAATCAGGAGGACTTTCGCATAGTGCGGGGAAACGGAAACCACCCTCCCGACGACACCAAAGGCATTGACTACCGGCATATTCAATTTTATTCCTGCTCGGATTCCTTTATCAATAATAACGGATTTGAACCATCCGCTGGGATCCCTTCCAACGACCTGGGCGGCGACAACCGGCCTGTTGATCGTCTGTTTGAACTGAAGGAGTTTCTTGAGCCTTTCATGGGTTGCCAACATCTCCCTGTAGCGGGCGTTTTCCATCATGAGGGCGTCATTTTCTCCCCTCAGCTCCAGATTTTCCTCGCGCAGGTTGACCAGGTAGAAATAACCTAACCAAATACGCTGTGTCGTATTGATCGTGCGCTGAATGAGCTTTTGAAAAGGCGCCGTGACCTCCACGATGAGTTGCTCTGCAAGATTCCAAAACGGGCTTTGGCGAGAATTGGAAGAGAGAAGGAACAGCACAACCCCGACAAGAATCGCCCATATCCAGAATTTCCGATACCACCTTATACTCTTCAACGAATAACCCTGAATCTTCTGCGCCTGACCACTGTTCCGGGAAGCTTCCCCCAGGCAGGAGACTTATCCTCAGTCTGAACCGTGCAGTGATTTGGCATTGCCCCCGTGGAACCGGCCGGCTTGAAAATACTCACCGACCGCCAACCCCGGACCCCAACGGTGACTAATTTAAATCGGCCTCCCCTGAATCTCAAGGGCTGTGAGTTTCGATCCGGAAATGGCCCTCTTCCCTGTAAAAAACTCATGGTGGTGGCCGTCTATAACACTATTTTGACACCGGGGGAAACGAGCGTCAATTTCCGATTCACAAAAGAGCAATTTTTCTTCGCTTCACCGGGTCCCCGCTCCTTCACAGCCCTCATTCTCAACCGCGTAGAAGGGATTTCGGTGCCCGTGTATTGGGAAAATTCTCCATGAACAGGCCGAGAAGGATAGAAGCGAATGAAATGTTCTTGACAGAATGTGCATATTGTGCTTTATTAAAAATTTGTATCGTTTTGAACGGAAGGATCGAGAAATTCCATGAAAAGGACATATCAACCCAGCAATCTCAAAAGATCAAGAACCCACGGTTTCAGGGCCAGAATGCGAACTAAAGGTGGTGTGAACGTCCTAAAACGAAGAAGGGCTAGAGGTCGCAAGCGCTTAACCGTCTGAGATCACGCCGAGGACCACAGGGTCTTCTCAAACTGAATGAGGCCTTTTTCGCTCTCAAAATTAGAAAGGGTATTAAATCGAACCGGTTTTGTCAATGCAAATCGCCTGGGTCGACGCTACCACACAAAATACTTTACGGTTATTGTCAAACACAATGGGCTGGGCATTAGGAGGCTGGGGATTATTGTCGGGAAAAAAACGGGTAACGCGGTTAAAAGAAACAGGGTCAAACGACTCATAAGGGAGTTTTTCAGGCACCATAAGCCGCAATTTCCCCAAGGGTGCGATATCGTCATAGCAGCAAAGAAACATGCCAGCAACTTGGATCTTCAACGAATCAGAGGCGACTTCGAGCAAAGCTTCTTTAGTAAGAAGCGTACTCTGTAGTGTTAGATTTATACCGATTGCCCTGATCGTCGCATATCAGCGTTTCATTTCACCGCTTTGGCCGCCTTCGTGTCGTTTTTATCCCACCTGCTCAACTTATGCCCGCCATGCCCTTTACAAATACGGAATCATCAAGGGAGGTTTTTTGACAGTGGTCAGGGTCTCTAAATGCCATCCTTTCCATCCAGGTGGATACGATCCCCTGGTGTAAGAGACTCATGGCGAAGCCCTGATTCTGTTCACAAGTCAAGGATTTATTGGGCAATCCTCGCTGACCACTCGATCCGAAAACCTCACAAAGGACCGGGAAGTGTAGATGGAAAAAAGAGCCATATTAGCCGTCGTCTTGTCTTTTCTGATCATCCTTCTATGGTCTTTCCTCATGAGCCCCAAGCAGGAGGAAAGCCATAGACAGGAGGAGGTTCGCGGTACCGAAGAATTGCAGGGGATGTCGGAACCCCCGGCAACCACTCCTGGGACACCTCCTTCGGTTCAGGGGCCGGAGAAAACGGCCACCTCCCCGATCGCGGCGCAACCCGAGAAAGAAATCGTGGTGGATACCCCCTTGTACCGAGCCGTTTTCTCCAATGCGGGCCCAACCATAAGAAGCTTTGAGCTAAAAAAATACCGAAAAACAATCGATCCCAAGTCTCCGCCAGTTGAAATGGTGACCCTCGAAAAAAACATGGGAGACTTCTTGGTTGTTGGGTTTGATCATCCATCCGAACCGCAGCCCGAGAAGTTAATTTACCAGGTGGACCAGCAAGCCATCCATTTGGATTCCCAATCTCCTCCCTCCGAACTGGTTTTCCGCTCTCTTTCACGGGAGGGGGTTTCTATCCATCAGACTTTCCGGCTCTATCCCGATCAGTACCGAATTGACCTGGCGGTCAAGGTAGTCAACCAGTCCGATCGCTCCATTCAGGGAGCGTTTGTGGCCGACTTGAAAGCCTTGCCTCCTTCGGAAAAGCGAAGCTACTATGCCTATGTGGGCCTTTTGCTCCTGCTCAATGACGAACTGGAGGAAGTTGAGGTCAAGAAGGTTTCGGAACAAAAAACGATGAACGGCCTGATTGAGTGGATGGCATACGAGGATGACTATTTCATCTCAGCCATTGTACCGGAAAAAGAAATCGAAGGAGCCTTCAAAGGGAGCCTTTTATCCTCCGGGGTACTAAACGCAAGCCTTTTGCCTCCTCCGGTCACCCTGAACCCCCATGGGCAGGTCTCCACTCGCTACATGCTGTATCTTGGACCTCGTGACTTGTGGATTTTGAAAGAGCTCGGAAACTCCCTGGAGCAAGCCGTCAATTTTGGCTGGACAGACATTATCGCCAGGCCGCTGCTGTATGTCTTGCGGTTTTTTAACCAGTACCTCCACAATTATGGGCTGTCCATTATTCTCCTGACTATTCTGGTCAGGATCCTTTTCTGGCCGCTCACGCAGAAAAGCTACAAATCCATGAAGGAGATGCAGAAACTCCAACCTCGAATGGCCAAGCTCCGGGAGAAATATAAGGATAACAAAGAACAGCTGAACAAAGAGCTGATGAATCTCTATAGGACCTATAAGATCAATCCCATGGGCGGATGTTTACCCATGGTCATTCAGATCCCTGTTTTCTTTGCCCTTTTTAGACTCTTGGGAAGCGCCATCGAGCTGAGACACGCCCCTTTCATGCTTTGGATCGACGATCTATCCGCCCCGGATCGCCTCTTTCACTTCCCGTTCCAGATCCCCTTCATGGCACCGCCCTCCGGGATACCGGTGCTTACCCTGTTGATGGGCGCCTCCATGTTTATTCAACAGAAGATGACCCCGACCCCAGGGGATCCCACCCAGGCCAAGATCATGATGTTTCTGCCGATTATCTTCACCTTTATGTTCATTAATTTCCCGTCCGGCCTTGTGCTTTACTGGTTCGTCAGCAACATTCTTACCATTGGACAGCAGTACCGTATTCAAAAAAGGCCGGGATAACATTTGGAGGAGTTTGATCATGGAATCTTATGAATTTCAGGGGAAAACAACAGACGAAGCCGTTGAAAATGCTTGCCGTGAGTTACACCTGTCGAAGGATCAAATGGAAATCGAAATCCTTGAGCCTGGCTCGGTTGGAATATTCGGCCTCGTGGGGGGCCGCAAGGCTAGAATCAAAGTCCATGTGACGAGAGGGGTGTCCGAAAGCGTCGAAGATGAAAATGGATTGGACGTTGCAAAGGAGACGCTCGAAAAGATTCTCGCACTCATCCCGATGGAAGATATTACGGTTACGGCAGAAAAGACGGACGGAACGATCGCGCTGAACGTGGAAGGGGACAAGTCCGGGCTTCTCATCGGACGAAAGGGGAGAACCCTCGATGCCCTCCAGTACATCGTGAACAAGATCGTCAATAAGAGCCTTGAAAGGAAAGCTCAGGTCGTGGTTGACTCCGAGAAATACCGTCAAAGGAGGAGAGACTCCCTGATCCAAATGGCCCTCAGGATGGGCGACAAGGCGAAACGAATAAGGAAACCGGTGACCACAAACCATCTAAACCCTCATGACCGGAGAATTGTGCACCTGGCCCTCAAAGACGATGTGGCGTTGGAAACAAAAAGCCGGGGAGAGGGGCTTCTGAAAAAGGTGGTGATCATACCAAAGAGGTGACATCCGGGGATATCCGGGTCTCTTCGCCACACAAGGATGCCCGCTTTCCTCCAAAGCGGCCATCCTTTTCCCGATGCTAATGGACATAGGCTACACCCTCCGTTGTTGAATTCTCTGCCGGGCGGAAAAGGTGCCTCGAAGACAAATCTCGTTTCGAGCCGGTCTCGGCTTGAGGTGTTCCAAAGAACCGAAAGATCCTGCCAAGACCAAAACAAGACCGTTGAAGCAAAAAGGACGGTGAATGGTTCACCACAAACCAACCGCGCAGAATCCAGAAACATCCGCACCACCTTTCCCTGAGGAAACGATCGCTGCCATTGCCACGCCCATTGGCCAGGCCGGAATCGGCATCATTCGGATCAGCGGATCCCGAGCCTTGGAAATCGCAAGGAAAATTTTCAAGCCAAGAAAAAGGGAGACGAGGGTCCTTGAAAGCCATCGGCTTTACCTGGGATGGCTTTATGATCCCTCTTCGGAAGCGCAAATCGATGAAATTCTTCTTTCCTTCATGAAGGCCCCACATTCTTACACCCGAGAAGATGTGGTTGAAATCAACTCTCACAGCGGCTATCTCCTTCTCTCCAAGATTCTCCAGATCGTACTGGCGCAAGGCGCCAGACTGGCCAAGCCCGGTGAATTCACTTTACGGGCCTTTCTGAACGGCCGTATTGACCTGACACAGGCGGAGGCCGTGATGGATCTGATCAATGCGAAGTCGGAAAGAGGACTGGTTCTCGCCTCTCAACAGATCCAGGGATCCTTCAAGACACAAATTGATGCGCTTCGGCAGAGGGGCGTGGAGATTCTCGCCAATATAGAAACAGCGATCGATTTTCCCGAAGACGAAATCGACCTCATGCCTGGAGAAGAAGTCGCAGACCAGATTGAACGGAACCTGGTCAAACCAATGGAGGGCCTCGCTGAGGCTCACGTCAGAAAGAGGATCTGGATAGACGGCATCAACACGGTGATCGTGGGGCGCGTCAACGCGGGGAAGTCGAGTCTGCTCAATCGCCTCCTCGACGAGGAGCGCGCTATCGTTACCCCCGTTCCGGGAACAACGAGAGACATCGTTGAATCCACCGTCAGCATTGATGGACTGCCGCTGCGCCTGATGGATACCGCCGGGTTCAGGGAAGGAAAAGACGAAGTAGAAAGAATCGGTATCCATTTGACCCGGAGGAAGCTGGCCGAGGCCGATCTTGCATTAATCGTCATCGACCAGAGCCGCCCCCTGGATCAAGATGACATGAGCATTGTTGCCCAAGTCCGGGGGAAAACCGGGCTGATCGTGCTCAATAAGATGGATCTTGCCCCTCATCTGATCCCAGAGACGATACGGGAAATCTTTCCCCAATTTCCTCTTGTGGCCATATCCGCTTTAACAGGTCAAGGCCTTGACCATCTCAGGAACGCGATTGTGAAAAGCATCCTTGAAGGAGAGCTCAATACGACCTCTTCCCAAGCGATTCCCACAAATCTGCGACATGGAGCGGCTCTGAAAGAGGCGGTTCAGTGCTTTCGCAGAGCCGTTTCGAAGTTGAGAGAGGGCGCCCCGTTGGAAATTGTCGCTGTAGAGGTCAAAGGGGGCCTGGACGCACTTGGACAGATCATTGGCGATACGAGCACGGAAGAAATTCTGGAGAGCATCTTCAGCCGATTTTGCATCGGAAAATAACTCTTTTAGCCCTGTGGCGATATCCGCAGCATGGGCGGCAATTCTTGTAACCACAACTCCTTCCCTTACATCCTTCACGCAGGGTAAACACAGGTGCTCCGCAGGGGTCACGCAGCACAAGAAATCAGCACCAGCTGCTCCGGCCAAAGCGCCTCCTTTTGCACAGGCCACATGATCATAACCCGCTGCAACATCGGTCAACAGGGGACCCAAAACGTGGAAGGGCGCCCCCCAAGACGAAGAAAACGGCATGGAATATGCTTGTCTTCCCTCTGGACTTACCGCTGGGTGCCCGGAAACATCCTTGACGAGGTTCCTGAACCGTTATTCCGTTTGCGAAGGGAGGCACTGAGGCTGGAGAAATGAAGAGACGAATCCGGTTTTTTTTCTCCGTCAACAGCGGCACGCTGACGCTTTGGACCATCCTCTTCGTGATTGGCCTCTTTGTCGCTCACATTCCTATCCTGGAGCTGATTGAGCTGAAAAGCTATGATCTGCGTTTTCTATCCAGAGGCCGCATCGAGCCATCCCCTGCAATCGTCCTGGGGGTGATCGATGAAAAGAGCTTGGACAGGGAAGGGCGCTGGCCCTGGCCCAGGTCCAAGCTTGCCAAACTGGTCGATATCATTTCTTCTGAAAGAGCGAAAGTCATTGCCTTTGATATCGGTTTTTTCGAACCGGACAAACACTCTTACCTAAATTTCCTTGAAACGCTGGAACGGAAGCTTATTGAACTGGACATCCGCCACCCATTGCTTTCAGAGGTGATCAATGAGGGCAAGATAGAAGCAGACCAGGATCTGGTCCTCGCCAAAGCCATCTCGAATTCAAAAGCCTCTGTGGTTCTGGGTTATTTTTTTCACATGGAGGAACAAACCCTGGACTACCGAATCAGCCAAGAAGTGATCCAAAAGAACATGGCCCAAATACGGGCCTCAAGTTACAAGAGTAGAATCTTCACCCCCTCCCAAGTCAATATGTCATTGTTCGTAAAGAAAGCCTATGCACCGGAGGCCAATCTGGAAATCTACGCCAAGGCAACGGAGGCGGCCGGTTTCTTTAACATGGATCCAGACCTAGACGGGGTCGTGCGGTGGATGCCGCTCATTATTCAATGCGGGGAAGATAGTCAGGATATTTTTCCTCCTCTCTCCCTCCTGTGTGCCTGGGATTACCTGGATCGGCCACAAATGCTGGTCAGGTCCGCCCAGTGGGGTATCATGGGAATACACATGGGAGAACGGTTCATCCCTACGGCTGAAAATGGCAAAATGCTCATCAACTACCTTGGTCCCGAGAAGACATTTCCACACTACTCCATCACCGACATTCTGCACGGCAACCTTCCAAAAGGTACGCTCCGTGACAAGATTGTCCTGTTAGGAGCCACGGCCACTGCCATTTATGATCTGAGGAACACGCCCTTCAGCCCCGTTTACCCTGGTTTAGAGATTCATGCCACGGTCGTGGACAATATTTTGAAACAAAGCTTTCTCCACAAACCCCAGTGGGCCAAAATCTATGACTTGCTCGCCATCATTTGTCTAGGGGTACTGGTAGGGGTCGTCCTTCCACGTCTGGGGGCCATCAAGGGACTTGCATTCGCCTCGGCTCTGTTCATTTCCCACTTTTTGGTTGCTCGCTGGCTTTTTACAACCTGGTCCATATGGATCAACATGGTGTATCCGCTGATGGCTCTGACCCTGTCGTATACCTCCCTGACGGTTTATCGTTACATTACCGAGGAGCGAGAACGCAAGAGGATCAAAGGAGCTTTCAGCTATTACGTATCCAGTTCCGTCGTCAATGAAATGCTCAAATATCCGGAGCGGTTGAAACTCGGCGGCGAAAAAAAGGATCTGAGCATTCTTTTCTCTGATATCAGAGGTTTTACAACGATTTCTGAAAGCCTCGGCCCTGAAGAGTTGGTCCATCTGATCAATGAGTACTTGACCGTCATGACGGACGTGGTGTTCAAGTATGGCGGAACGCTTGATAAATATATGGGGGATGCGATCATGGCGATTTATGGTGCTCCCCTGGATCAGGAAGACCATCCTTTCCGCGCTTGCCACTCGGCGCTGGAGATGATGGACAAGCTCAAGGACCTGAACGAGCGGTGGCTTCGGGAGGGGAAAACGCCGCTGGATATCGGTATCGGCATCAATACCGGCATGATGATGGTTGGAAACATGGGTTCTGTCCAGAGATTCGATTATACCGTCATGGGAGACGCGGTGAATTTGGGTTCTCGCTTGGAGGGAGCCAACAAAAATTACAAAACCCACATCCTGATTAGTGAATTCACTTATGAGCGGGTCAAGGAGGAATTTGTGTGCCTGGAAGTGGATAGCGTCCAGGTAAAAGGGAAGACACAGCCCGTTAAGATCTACCAGCTGCTCGGATGTGAAGAGGCCCCGGATACACGCCGACAAGCCATCTTTCTTTTTCTCGAAGGCTTGAACGCTTACAAAAGCCAGAGATGGGACGAGGCCGTGCGAAGTTTTCAAGCGGTCATGAAAATGGATCCCGAACTCGGCCCTGCCGAGGTCTATCTTCAGCGCTGTCGTTATTACAAAGTCAACCCGCCAAAATCCGCTTGGAATGGCATCTTCACCATGAAAAGCAAGTGAGCCTTTACCGGCCGGTGTCTCCCGGAAAAAGCGGAGTTGTTTCCCCGAATTTTCTCCAAGGGCTCCGGCTTGCCCTCAAAGCCCGGAGCTTCCACTCCTTGCTCAGAAATTCTTCGCGCTATCGAGCAAGATTGTCACGGGGCCGTCGTTGACGAGATGCACCACCATCATCTCTTGAAACTGTCCCGTTTGCGCCGGAATGCCTTTTTCCTCCAAGACTTTCACAAAGTACTCATAGAGAGCCTCTGCCTTTTCAGGTGAGGCTGCCGCGGTAAAGGACGGCCTCCGTCCTTTTCTGCAGTCAGCCCACAGCGTGAATTGGGATATCACCAGGACAGATCCACGGGTATCCACCAGGGACAGATTCATGAGGCCCTTCTCGTCTGCGAAGATCCTCAAATTCATGATCTTGTTGGCCAGGTACACACAATCAGCCTCCGAATCCTCGCTCCCCACGCCCAATAAAACGAGTAACCCGGGGCCTATGGCCCCCACAGTCTTGCCCTTGACCTCCACCCTGGACTCTTTTACCCTTTGAACCACCGCCCTCATAGGCCAACCCTTCTCCGTCTCGATTCTAGCTAAGATTGCTTTCAAATCCCCTAGCCGCTTCCCGGTGGATGCACTATAATGAAAAAGGACCACCAAGTGATCCGGGCTTTTCTAAAGTGACCGTCGAAGATCCCGCTGCTTTCTGCGGGAGCGAAGGGGTTATTTTTCACGGCTTATCACAGCGGGAAACCGCAGCCCCGAGCCATTCGAGGGTACTCATGGCCCTGAGTTAAATCGAAGGGCTTGTCGAGGGGAACGGGGAATGCAACCTTCATTGATCCTCATCAATCCATGGATTTATGATTTTGCAGCCTATGATCTCTGGTCCAAACCTCTTGGTCTCCTTTACCTTGCCGGATACCTCAGGAGATTTGGGTACAGGATCCACCTCATCGATTGTCTTGATGTACATCACCCGGACATGCTCAGCGATCCATCGCGGAAACCACCCAGAAGGCGATCATTCGGAACAGGGAAATTCTGGCGACAGAAAATCCCCAAACCGAGCTCCCTGGAGCACATTCCCAGGCCTTACAGCCGCTATGGCCTATCCCCGAGAATATTTGCCCAAGAACTGCGCAAATGCGACGAGCCCGCCGCCATTCTTGTAACCTCCCTCATGACCTACTGGTACCCGGGAGTTCAGGAGGTCGTTCGCCTGGCGAAAGAGGCTCATCCTGGTGTGCCGGTCATTCTCGGGGGCACCTACGCCAGGCTATGCCACGACCACGCTGTGGAAAATATCGGAGCAGATTACGTGCTCACGGACCGAAACCCCTCCTCCCTTTTGAAGGTTTTAGAATCTCATGGGTTTCCGGCATCCCAAGCTCCTCCTGATTTGAAACCTGTGCCTTACCCGGCCTTCGACCTCCTCAGACAAGTGGACTACGTCTGCCTCCAGACCTCTACAGGCTGTCCCTATCGTTGCCCGTATTGTGCCAGTCACTTTCTGTCCCCCCACTTTGCCCGGAGAAACCCGGAGGAAATCCTCGATGAGATCCTTTACTGGCACAGAGACTTTGCAGTCCGCGACTTCGCATTTTACGATGACGCTCTTCTGGTAGCCTCCGAATCCCATATAGGGGTGATTCTGGAGGCCCTTGTCAAGCTCGAAAAAAACCTAAGGCTTCACACTCCCAATGCCGTTCATGTTTCTGAAGTGGGCAGGGATTTGGCAAAATTGATGCGCAAGGCCGGTTTCGTAACCATACGCCTTGGCCTGGAGACCTCGGACTACACCCTTCACCGGGAGCTTGACAACAAAGTCAGGGAAGGGGATTTCGACCGATCCGTTCGAAATCTTCTTGCGGCCGGTTTTCCTCACCAGGAAATCGGCGCCTATGTCCTCGCCGGCCTTCCCGGCCAGTCCGTCCATTCGGTCATGGAAACGATTGAACTTGTCGGTCTTACGGGCGCCATTCCATTCATCTCGGAGTACTCCCCCATCCCCCATACGGGGCTCTGGGAAAGGGCCGTAGGGTCGTCCCCATACGACATCGCCTCCGAGCCCTTATTCCATAACAATGTTTTGTTGCCCTGCTGGGAGGAAAGGGATCGAAGAGCGCTGCCGCGCCTGAAGAAAAAAGTCTTGGACATCCGCGAAAAATACCGTTAGATTCCCAGGCCCCCCTGCTGGATGATTTTTCAAATGGATGAATCCCCCAGGGTGATGCACCATCAAATCCTGTTGATGATGCTGGCCGCATATCCCGCGCCGAAGCCATTGTCTATGTTGACCACGGTCACGCCCGATGCGCAGGAGTTGAGCATGCCGAGTAACGCTGCAATACCTTGAAAACTCGCTCCGTACCCGATGCTGGTGGGAACGGCAATGATCGGTTTATCCACCAGCCCGCTCACCACACTCGGCAGAGCTCCTTCCATCCCTGCCACGACCACGATCACCGCGGCCCCCGCCAGCCTTTCCCAGTGACCGAAAATTCTGTGAAGCCCTGAGACCCCCACATCATAAACCGTCTCCACTTTGTTTCCCATGAATCGGGCCGTGATGGCGGCCTCCTCCGCCACCGGGATATCGGAAGTCCCCGCGCTCATAACCAGAATAGTTCCCCTGCCCGATGTTCCAATGGGGCTTCTAACCATCGAGAGCAAACGCGCTCGTTCATGGTAAACGGCCTCGGGGTATATCCTCTGAACCTCCGAGGCCTTATTCGGTGAAAGACGGGTGATGAGAATGTTTTCCTGATGGTGCAGCATTCTATCCATGATAACCAGGATATCTTTCACATCCTTCCCTTCCCCGAATATGACCTCTGAAAGACCCCTTCTCAGACTTCGGTGATGATCGATGCAGGCAAAGCCCAGATCCTCAAACGGCAGAGTTTTCAGCCTCTCGAGGCAGTCCTCTACGGTGATTTCTCCTTTACTCAATTGAAGCAAAAGTTCTTTTAACTTATCCTGATCCAAAGAAAGTTCATCCTCATCATCGTGCTGGGCTTTGATCCACTTTGGAAGGGCAGTGGCAACCCTATCCCAAATGGACGCTGTAAGATTCCATGGGGAGGGAATCATCCACGCTAAAGCAGCCCTTTTTCTTTCAACAAAGACATGGATCGTTGTCCAATGGTCGTCACCAGGCTCAAGGCCTGGGTGAGGTGGACCACAGAATCCAAACCGACTCCAGAATCGATCATCACCATCGCTTTATTCATTCGTTTTTCGATATCCTCCCACGAAGCCTCCTTTGCCAAGTTTTTGCCGAGACTTATCTCCTGGACAATCATGGAGATCATTGCTCTTACCACCTTGAACGCTCCCTTTTGTTCCAGGTGGGGGAGCGATTGGAGCAACTCAAGACACTGGGAAACCCAGATGAGCCCGCATTTAATCTTCTCGCTCTGGGAAAATGCCGTAACAGCCTGTTGAACGTCCATATGTGCCTCTTCTCAAAACCGTTTTGGCGGCGAAGCCGTGATGGGCTTCTCTTCGGGTAACTTACCATAATTGATCCCGCTTGCAAACCATCGAGTATTTGGAAGTCTAAAAGAAGCAGGACCTGCTCCGGAGTTGCCCGAATGAGCGGCCACTATTCTGGAATTTTTCTAAACCATGGGCCGCTATTTTTCTTGACCGGAATACTTTTTATTTATATGAGCTAGGTCATTGGATGGGAACCATTGGCCGTTAGTCTGCTTGAATCGAATGAAGGAAGGATTGGAAAAATGTACAGTGCCGGTGACTTGAGGAAAGGCCTAAAGATCCAAATCGACAATGAGCCTTACGTTATCGTCGAATTTCAATTCTCCAAACCGGGGAAGGGCCAGGCTCTTTACCGGTGCAAGTTGAAAAACATGATCACAGGCATTCTAATCGATCGCACGTACCGATCCGGAGATACTTTCGAGCCGGCCGCCTTGGAAGAGCGCAAAATGCAGTATCTTTACAACCAGGAAAACGAATACTGTTTTATGGACGTGGAAAACTACGAACAGGCCTTCCTCTCTTCCGGACAGGTGGGCGACGCGAAGAATTTCCTTACGGATAACCTTGAGGTCCAGATCCTGTTCTTTGGGGATCGGCCTATCGGCATCACCCTGCCCAATTTCGTGGATCTCACGGTAACCAGCGCCGATCCCTGGGTAAAGGGGGATTCAGCAGCCGGAGACAGCAAGCCGGTCATCGTGGAAACGGGCTACACTCTGAGGGTTCCTCCTTTCGTTCTGGAAGGCGAAAAGATCACCATCGACACCCGGACCGGAGACTATGTCACCCGGGTCAAAGGATAGGGCTCCGTTGGCCGAGCAAAGGAGACTGGCCGGTCGGAGCCGGTCTCTCCGGGTCCGTGCTCGGATGATCCAGGCAATCAGGCGGTTTTTCATCTCAGGGAATTATCTTGAAGTGGAGACCCCCTGCCTCATTCCCGCCCCTGCTCAAGAAATCCACATCGATCTTATCGCTGCAGGAGGGCTTTTCCTTCAACCATCACCGGAGTTGTGCATGAAGCGCTTGCTTGCAGCCGGGTTTCCCCGGATTTTTCAGATCACCAAGTGCTTCCGGGCAGAGGAAAGGGGGGACCTGCACCTGCCCGAATTCACCATGTTGGAGTGGTACCGGGCAGGAATCGGATACAAAGCCTTGATGGAGGAGTGTGAAGCTCTCATCCTTTCGGTATCTGGGGATCTCCGTTTGGGGAAGAAAATCCGCTACCAGGGAACGGAAATCAACTTGGAGTCCCCCTGGGAAAGAAGGACAGTGCATGAGCTTTTTGAACAGTATACGCTCTTTACGGCGGAACAAGCCTTGGAGCGAGGGTGTTTCGATGAAGTGCTGACAGGGGAGATAGAGCCCCGATTGGGAGCGCAACCGATCTTTGTGCACGACTTCCCTGCCTCTCTGGCATCTCTTGCCTGCCTGAAGGATGAGGACGATCGAGTTGCCGAAAGGTTCGAGCTTTACTTGGGCGGTCTTGAAATTGCCAATGGCTTTACGGAGCTAAAGGACCCCGTAGAGCAGCGAACCCGGTTTGAAAGGGATCGGGCGGAGAGGCTTCGCCTCGGCAAAGAGGTTTATCCAATGGCGAACAGGTTTCTCCAGTCACTGGAGCGTATGCCTGATGCTGGGGGCATTGCCCTGGGGGTGGACAGACTGGCCATGATCTTCGCGGATAAGGCGAGAATCGACGATGTGCTCACCTTCACGCCGGAGGAAGCCTAGGATTTCCTTGATCAGCTTTCTTTTTCACGATATAATGAATTTGTCGGTTGGCAGGCTAAACTCCGCAGGATTTCCCAACGCCCAGAGGGCCACAGGCGACTTCTTTCAGGGCTTCGTAGCGTGGGGGTCGAGATGGTGTGGCATGGTCGGAATATGGGTAGAACCTATGGCTGTGACAGTGGATCAAATTTCCAAAAAGCAGATGATTCCGCATTCGAAGTCTTTCCAAAGAAGAATCTGTCTTTCTTGCGGGACCGATCAGATAAAACCGCGAAGGCGTTATTGCTCTAAGGAATGTCGGCATCAGATCGCCTGGGTTCTCTGGCTTTCGAAAGGACTGCTCAGAACCTTTAATATTCGTTATGCGGCCTTTTCCTTTACCCGGGACTATGTGATTCTCGACATGCTGCCGGTTTGGTCCAAAGAAATCTCCCGATTTACCCTGGCGAGAACCCCCGGAAAAAAACCTGCATCAGATCTGAAGAACCTGGTCCTCGAGTCAGGAAAAGAATGGCACCATCTTGTGGGGAACAACAACTCCAAAACGTCCGCCTCTATCCACATGCTCATGAAAAAGCATAACAAAGATCTTGATCCGCGAAGCATCCATCCGAAGAAAAAAACCAAACCCAGGCTTTCGAGGCACGAACGGACTTGCTTGAAAATCCTTCAGCTCGAAAGGGATGATTTGATCGCCGAGGGTCACCACACGAAGATAAAATCTGCTTACAAGAGGCTTGCGAAGCTCTACCATCCGGATATGGGCGGAGACGAGGAGAAATTCAAACAATTGAACGAAGCGCACAAACAGATGCTTCTATGGACACGGAACCCGCAGTATACCTCTAGAAAGGCACTTGCAGGTTGTTGGTCTTATGATGGCTTTACCAACCGATGGTCCCCGCCCTTGTAATGCTTCAAGGGTCCAGCGGGACATAACCAAGCGCAATCCATAAAATCAACAGCCTTCTCAAACCGGAGCAAGAGGAGCAATCGTCTGACTCTTTCAAGATGCCGCTTTCCTGTTTTGAAGAGAAGAAGACGGGGCTCGATACAAGAAGCGCACAACCCCCTTGCCCTCTGGATTTAGGAAAGCGAAAAAGGAACGAAGTCCCGATGGGAACGCTTTGGTATGCACTGTTCAGAGGGGAGCTGTGCAGAATCCGCAGAGGTTGGTTGGGCCGATTGCATTGCGAAACCTGGAGAAACGGCTTCTGGGTCCCGGGACCCAATCTGGCCGAGGTGGACTTCACAGGCCGGGCAATCGCTGAAAGTGAAGCGCAAGAATGGATTCGAATTCACTTTAGAGAAAAAAAAATCAAACCCGTCCTCAAGCAGTAACGTTAAACCCGAATTCACGGGGTTCACTTCTCGCGCCGCCTTTCGGCTATCCTTTTCATGATTTCCCTTTCGAAACCTCTGGCCGTGGGTCTGTAAAAAGTGCGGTTTTTCACCCCGGGAGGGAAGTAATCCTGGTTGACCCAGCCGGCCGGATAGTCATGAGGATAGAGGTAACCGCGGCCGTAGCCCATCTTTTTCATCATGGGCGTAGGAGCATTTCTGATGGGTAAAGGGACGGGTTGGGCTCCTGAGCGATCGATTTCCGCCCTGACGGCTTTTTCCGCGAGATAAAGAGCGTTGCTCTTTGGAGCGGTAGCTAAATATACCGCTGCCTGTGCCAAAGCCAGCTCTGCCTCCGGTGGGCCTACCCTGCGCCAGCACTCAAATGCGGTAAGGGCCACCTGAAGCGCTTCCGGATCGGCCAGGCCGATGTCCTCCGAAGCAAAACGAATCATCCTTCGAGCAATGAATAGTGGTTCCTCGCCCGCCATCAGCATCCGGTAAAGCCAATAAATAGAGGCCTGGGCATCGCTTCCCCTCAGACTCTTATGGAGAGCGGAGATGAGGTTGTAATGTTCCTCTCCATCCTTGTCATATGGCAACGCTTTTCGATTCAGAGACTTCTCCACGGCTTGGAGATTCACAATGCGTGAGCCCTCCCTTTGGCTGAGTACGTAATGGAAGGCCATTTCCAGATTATTCAGCGCCACCCGGGCATCTCCTCCGGAAAAGGCGATCAACTGCTTCAACGCCTCAGGGGAGATCTCCATGTTCAGTCTTCCAAGCCCTTTCTCCTCGTCCTTAAGGGCTCGGAGCACTATTGTCTCCACATCCCGATCCTCAAGGGGGTGGAGAACCATCACCCTGGCCCTGGAAAGCAGTGGCGGGATGACCTCGAAGGAGGGATTCTGTGTGGTCGCTCCAATGAGGATAATCAATCCACTTTCCACGTGGGGGAGAAATGCGTCTTGTTGGGCTTTGTTAAACCTGTGAATTTCGTCCACGAAAAGAACCGTGGGTGTCCCCGTCGTGTTCCTAATCCTCTGGGCTTGTTCAATCACCTGCCTGAGATCTTTGACACCCGAGGTGACCGCAGAAAAAGACTGGAAAGGATATCGGGTGTAATTCGGGATCAGCGCAGCCAACGTCGTTTTACCGGATCCGGGAGGCCCCCAGAAAATCACGGAAAAAACACGGCCCGACTCGAGAGCAATTCTCAGGGGAGAACCGGGACCCACCAGATGATCCTGGCCAAGGATATCTTCCAGTTTCCCGGGCCTCATCCTTTCGGCCAACGGAACTCCTCCATTTTCCTTGGGACTCCTCATGGATTGGAACCGCCTGTCTTCAAAGCTTGGCATGCAAGGATCAAGATTTTGTCCAGGTCTACAGGTCTGTCGATCAAGAAATCAACACCCCGGTGATCCCATTCTTTGAAAGATGAACCTTCTCGTGCACTCTTGATGAGACCAACCGCCAATCTCGGGCTCATTTTTTTCAACTGGACAATCAGTCTCGCCATATCCAGATTCGGGGTGTCCAGGTCGACCAAAACCAGGTCGAAATTGCCTCTCTTTACAGAATGAAGACCCTCCCTCGGGGTGGAAGCTGCCGTGACCTTACCCCCTTTGCTCGCGAAGAGCTGGATGAGCAGGTTCTTCATCATCCCTTCACCTGAAATGATCAGCGTGTGGACATCTCTGATTTTTTTCCGCACCCTTTTTGATTTCCTTGGAGAAACTCGTTGGGCAACAGGAAGGCGAACCGTGAAGGTGGTGCCCAAGCCTTCTTCACTAACCACCTCGATCTCCCCTCCGTGCCGACGCACGATAGCCTGGGCCAGGCTAAGTCTCATGCCTGATGAGAAGCCATCCCCGTGTGTCAGGAAGGGATCGAAAATCTCCTCCCTTACGTCCTGTGGGATGCCCGATCCGTTGTCTTGCACATGAACATTTGCAAAACCGGCGCTTTCCTCAGTGCTCACGTAGATCTCCCCTCCCCGGAGCAATGAGGCGATCGCATTGAGGATCATGTTTACAAAGACCTCTCGAATCTCTTCGCGACGCCCCTCCACTAGAGAAAGCGGTCTGAGATAGGTCTTCACATTGATCTCGACCCCGCGATATCCGGATTCCTTTCTCCAACTGGGCTGCGTTGCGGTCACGGCGTCCTGGACGATCTCCATGAGATCCAAGAGAGTCGCTCCGGACTCTTTGTTTTCAGAGGGGACCAACATGTTTAGCTGCTGAACCACATGTTTTCCTCGCTTAACAGCATCTCCCAGTTCCTCCGAGGATTCGGCCACCCGGGCATCTGAATGAAATTGCTGCCTTTGAAGGTTCATCCGAACGTCATCAATCAAACCGAGAATTCCACTGAATTCGTTACTGAGGCCGGCGGCCATCCTTGCCACGGCCTCCATCTTCTCTGATCGCCTGAGCTCCCATTCTCGCTTCTTTCTTTCATCAAGACCGATGAGGCTCACGAGAAAAGCCCGCCGGCCCTGATGCCTGATTTTCTTTACCCTGACTTCACAACATTTGGGCCTCCCGGTCATGGATTGGAGATAGGCTTCATACCGATCCGGCACGGGCTTACCAGAAATCCTCTTCCCATGAAGGTTTTCCACAAATTCAAGGGATCGGGGGTGGACGAAATCGAGGAAATTCTTCCCAAGAATTCCTTCCGCGCTGAGGTCCAGGTGCCTCCAGGCCGCCTCATTGGCAAAGACAATCTTTCCCCGTTGGATGAGAACGACAGCATTTGGAAGATTTTCCCACAGGAGGCGGCTCTCCCGCAAGGCCCTCTGAACGGACTGACTTTCCTTCCTGAGGGTCGCCAATTCCTCCCTGAGTCGGCGATTTTCGCCTCTCAATTTTTCAACAGTGCTCTTCAAGTCCTTGTTGTTCCGCCCTTGATCCATATTGTATTTCCTTGATTTTCTAAGCGCCTGGGGCCCTCTGAATCTTGCGTGAGAACCTTCTTGATGATCGGGGATCTTTAACGTATCATATAGGCCGTTTCTGTTACAACACAGAACATCCTGTCACGAAATCAACGGGAAAGGCGAGGGCGAAGTGACCGATTACTCTCCATTTGTTCATCTCCACGTGCACACCGAATACAGTCTACTGGATGGAGCCATTCGAATCCGTGAAATGATCGAAAGATGCCGGACCTTGGGAATGAATGCCGTCGCCGCCACCGACCACGGCAACATGTTCGGGGCGGTTCAGTTTTACGAACAGGCTGTCAAGACGGGAGTTAAACCGATTTTGGGTTCAGAGCTCTACATTGCCCCGGGCGACCGCCGAGATAAATCCCCTTCCCCTGAGGGAACCCCCAATGCATACCACCTGGTCCTCTTGGTAATGAACGATCAAGGGTACAAGAACCTCAGCAAACTCGTCACCCTGGGTCACCTGGAAGGATTCTACTACCACCCACGTGTCGATCTGGAGCTGTTGAGAGAGCATAACGCAGGTCTTATCGCGCTATCTGCATGCTTGAAGGGCGCTGTTCCCTTTTTTGTTCAGACCGGCCGAATCGAAATGGCCAGGCAGAAGGCAGAGGAGCTTGCCTCCATTTTTAAAGATCGATTCTACCTTGAGGTGCAAGCCAATAAACTTCCGGAACAGATAAAAGTAAACCAGGTCTTGCGGGAGATTTCCCGGGACCTCTCCCTTCCTCTAGCGGCCACCAATGACTGTCACTACCTTCGCAGGGAAGACGCAGAAGCGCACGACGTGCTCCTCTGCATCCAGACAGGGAAATCCATTGATGATGAAAGGAGGCTAAGGTTCTCCTCCGAAGAGTTTTATTTCAAGACCCATGAGGAGATGGTTCATGCGTTGCCGGACTTCCAGGATGCCATTGCGAATACGGCCCAGATCGCAAGTGCCTGTGACTATGACATGGAGCTTGGTCGGTATAAGTATCCTGTTTTCCAGGGTTCCACAGGCCAGAGCCTTGAGGAACTGCTGACAAAAGAATCCCTGCAAGGCCTCCATAAAAGGCTTGTGGAAAAAGAAGAGAAGGAGGGATCCCTGTCAGAAGAGGTGGCCGGGGAATATGGGGACAGGCTCCAATATGAACTCCGGGTCATCAGGGACATGGGCTTTGCCGGATACTTCCTGATCGTCGCCGATTTCATCCAACACGCTCGCCGCCGAGGCATTCCTGTCGGACCGGGGAGAGGGTCCGCCGCAGGATCGCTCGTGGCCTATTGTCTCTATATCACGAATATCGATCCCATCAAGTATGGTCTTCTCTTCGAGAGATTTCTAAACCCACAGCGAATCAGCATGCCCGACATCGATATTGACTTCTGCATCAATGGAAGAGACGAAGTGATTCGCTATGTGGCCGAGAAGTATGGGAGAGAAAACGTTTGCCAGATTATTACGTTTGGTACCATGAAGGCCAGGGCCGCGATAAGAGACGTGGGCCGCAGCCTCAACATTCCTCTCAATGAAGTGGATCGTATTGCCAAGCTGGTCCCCGAGGGGCCCGGTGTGAGCCTGCAAAAGGCCATCCAAGAGGAACCCGAGCTGAAAAGGCTGGAGGAAGAGCAAGGTGCTGCGAAAAAGCTCTTGAGAATATCCCGTGCCCTTGAAGGATTGGCCAGACACGCATCGACCCATGCATGCGGCGTGGTTATCTCGGATAAGCCGCTTGTGGAGTACCTCCCTCTTTACAAGGGTTCCAGAGACGAAATCATGACCCAATACACCATGGACAGGATCGAAAAATTGGGTCTCATCAAGTTTGATTTTTTGGGTCTGAAAACCCTTACGGTTATAAAGCAAAGCCTCGAGTTGATTGAAAATACCACAGGCACCCAAATCGACATTGACCGAATCCCCCTGGATGACGAGGCTTCTTACCAGCTCTGCAGCGACGGGCGAACCACCGGCGTTTTTCAGCTGGAAAGCTCAGGGATCAAGGATCTCCTGAGGAGGTTGAAGCCCGAAGTGTTCGAAGACCTGGTGGCGCTGGTGGCCCTTTACAGACCGGGACCTTTGGGCAGCAACATGGTGGATGAGTTCATCAAAGGAAAACAAGGCCAGGGCGAGATCAGGTATTTCCTTCACCAGCTCGAGCCAATCTTGAAGGAAACTTACGGAGTGATTCTGTACCAGGAGCAGGTGATGAAAATCGCCCAAGTGCTGGCCGGATACACCATGGCAGAGGCCGATGAATTGAGAAAGGCTGTCGGGAAAAAGAAGCCCGAAGTGATCGCCCGGCATCGAGCACGTTTCATGGAGGGGGCCACCGCAAACACCGTTGATGCCACAGTGGCGGAGAGGATTTTCACGCTGATCGAAAAATTCGGGGGTTACGGGTTCAACAAGTCCCATTCTGCCGCCTATGCCATGATCGCTTATCAAACCGCGTATCTGAAGGCCCATTATCCCGTCCAGTTTATGGCCGCCCTCCTGACTCAGGACATGGGCAACCAGGACAAGACCATCAAGAATTTGGCAGAGTGCAGAGAGCTGGGAATTGAAATTCTACCACCCGACGTCAACGAGAGTCGGGCCGATTTCACCGTTGTGGGAGGGAAAATCCGATTCGGGCTCGCGGCGGTTAAAAACGTGGGATTGAAAGCGGTGGAGTCAGTCATTGAGGAACGAGAAGCGCACGGGCCATTTCGGGACATGTTCGACTTCTGCAGAAGGGTGGACGGCACCAAGGTCAACCGAAGGGTGCTTGAGGGATTGATCCAATGCGGTGCTCTTGATTTCACGGGGACCTATAGATCCCGGCTTTTTGCCCTGCTCGATGATATCCTCAAGTCCTGCGGCGCGAACAGAGACCCCAACCAGCTCAACATGTTCGGATCGCTGGACATGGGAATGAAGGAGGCCGGAGGTTTTCTTGCCTTTCCTGAAATTGAGGAGTGGGATGAACGGGAGCGCCTCAGGAGAGAAAAGGAATCCCTGGGCTTTTACATCACAGGACACCCCCTTGACAAGTTCGAGGGAGAGATACAAAAATTCACCACCTGCCTCGTGCAAGATCTTCCGGGTCAGAAGGACAAGGGAGTTGTCAAGGTTGCCGGGGTTGTGGAGGAACTCAAGATCAAGCGGACAAAGCGCGGAGAAAAAATGGCCGTTTTAAACTTGGAAGACATGACCGGCTCCACCCAGGTGATCGTCTTCCCTGAGACTTTCAATCGAGCCGCCTCCTTGCTCAAAGGCGACGAGCCCTTGTTGGTCACTGGAATCATTGAAACAGGGGAAGCTTCGACCAAGATCATCGCACAGGAGATCGTGGCCCTCGACTCAATTCGACACCAGACCATAAGAGCCATCGAGCTGCCGCTTCAGGAAGAAAAAGTCTCCTCAGAACTACTGAACGATCTCATGGATATCGTTTTCCGGTACCCGGGCGATTGCAGGGTTCTATTCAGGATACTGCTTTCCGGGGAGCGGGAGGTGACGATACGGGCCCATCATCGATTCAGTGTGCTCCCGTGCCGTGAAATGCTTGCCGAAATGGAAAATTTGATTGGACACAAAGTGGACGAGCGTTTCCCGGAAACTCCCATTGCGCGATTTTAAGCCCCCATGGGGACAGCCTGCCACGGATTGGATCTGTGCGATCTCGAACCAATTTCCTTGTGGTGAAAGAAACCTCGCTTCCCAGAGTTCCGCCCTGTTTCAGGAATGATTCCGGATTATGTTTCCACCCTTTGGGGCCGATGAAAAATTCAAGGATCGGAAATTTCTCCCAGGGGATCAAGATCCGAAGAGAATTCATCGGATGAAATTTGACAAGGGAGTTCCACCACTTAAAATAGATCAGATTTGGCCCCTTTTTTGATTAGAACGGAGGGAGAATGCCATCTCCGTATATGTTGCGCCGAGCAGGAGGATAAACAGCGTCTTATGACCGCAGAAGAAGATCAAAGCAAAAAAACGAAACGCCCGAGCCCAAAAGTCCGGCAGATGGAAATCGACGATCTGGCAAAGGTTTTTCATCTCGGAGAAAAGCTTTTCATGGCGGAAAAGGTTCCGAATATGTACCGCACATGGGACGAGTATGAGGTGATCGAACTGTTCCATGCCGATTCGGAATTCTGCCTGGTCGCGGAAGTGGATGAACAAATCGTTGGCTTCGCGCTTGGGACGACCATTACGAAAAGCCATTCAGCTTGGAAATACGGGCACTTGGTGTGGCTCGGAGTCGATCCGAATTATCAGCGGACCGGAGTCGCCGAAAGGCTTTTCAATCGATTCAAAGATATTATGCTGAAAGACGGCGTGAGGATGTTGCTGGTGGACACGGAAGCGGAGAATCTTCCGGCGCTTCACTTTTTCCGCAAGCTTGGCTTTGGAAACCCTCAGCAACATATCTATCTTACAATGAACCTGGCTGCCAGGCAGCAGCTTTCAAAGAGAAGGCAAAATGGCGGATCTTTGGATCTGCGGTTGCGGAACAACCATGGATGAACCCCATTCCTTCACAAAACCCGACAGGCTCAAGAAACTTTTGAAAAAGCTTGTGGATATCTACAGCCCTTCCGGAAAAGAAGAGGAAATTCTCCAATACTTGCGTGGATACCTCAAACGCCATGGGCTTCCTGTTCTTTTACAGCCTGTGGATGATAATCGGTACAACCTGGTTGTCCCCCCGCCCGATTCGGAAACACGGGTCGCATTCATCGGACACCTGGACACGGTGGCCGCTTACGACTTGGACAGTTATGGCTTTAAAGAGCAGGGGGATCTCATTTCAGGATTGGGCACTGCCGATATGAAAGCCGGCTGTGCCGCCATGATTGAGGCCTTTGTGGCCTTGAGGGAATCGCGCTTTGCTCAAGCGCCGGTTGCCCTTTGCCTGGTGGTGGGGGAAGAGGAAGAGGGAGACGGGACTGCGTGTTTATTGGAAAATCTCCGTTTTCCATGGGCCGTCCTTGGTGAGCCTACGGATTTGCGACCCTGTCTCAGCCATTACGGATATCTGGAAATCCAGGTTTCTGCTCTCGGCAAGAGAATTCATGCCTCCCTGGCCAATAGAACACAGAACCCCATTGAGGCCATACTTCAACTCATGTTGAAGATCTCCAGATATGTGAAAGAAAAAAGGCCGGAGTTGGTCTTTAACATCCGTGACATTTTCAGTTCTCAGGCGGGCTTCGCAGTTCCGGATCGGTGCGAGGCATGGCTGGATATTCATTTGCCACCCGTAGCTCCAATCGGAGAAATCACAGCGGAACTGGAAGACCTCATCAGTCAGAAACGCACGGACGATGCCTGTGTGGAGTGCAGCCTCCGCATCGAAACGATCGATGCCGGCTACGAATTGCCGGAAAAGGGTCCCCTCGTCGAGGCTGCGAAGGCCGTCTATGCCAAGCATTCCCTGCCATGGGAGTCAGAAGCCTTCAGAAGTCATTCCGATGCGAATCAGCTCTGGAACGCGGGAGTGAAATCCCTCTTACTGGGGCCGGGGAAGCTCGAAAAAGCGCATTCCCCTGAGGAGTCCATTTCCTTTCAGCAGGTTTGCCTTGCTGCAGAGGTTTATCTGGATTTGTTGATATATATGGCCCGTTAGCATACTTTGCCCGGAGGCAGAGGCTTCCACTGCGCTTCAGGTCTCTGACGGGTCATCCTCTCAGCCCACGCAGCCAGTGCGTCCGGACAAGGCATTCCTCTGAAACCCTTTGTGCGCTGCCCATATGCCTTGAATCGGAACTGAAGAGTCCGAAAAGCATAATATCGGAACCTTAGCTTCCTTTTTGAATTCTGGTACAAATTCAGCATCTTGAATTACCGTGATCCCAAGCTGGTGAAGTGCGATGCCTTTTTCCCTCGAGATATCGGAATTCATAGTTCTGATCACTTCGGTTAAATACCGGCGTCCCTAGCAAAAACAGATGCTTATCCAGCTGGCACGCCTCTTGCCTTCGCGCAAGAAAAGGCTACGGGAGAGAAGCAATTGGGTATGGTTAGCCCTACAACGATACTTAGTATCCCGTCATTCCGGCGCGTCATCCCGGTGAAAACCGGGGCGGAATCCATTTACAACTGTGAGGAATCTGACCAATTGGATTCTCTTCCCATGCTCGGATTCTTGGATGCCCCCGTATCAAGTACGGGGCAGGCTTATCAAGTCCGGCATGACGGAGTTCCAAATGCGGCGCCACTGCTAAGTGACGTTGTAGGGTTAGAGCGTTCTGGATACTGCTGGTGTCTCTGATAGCCAGTCTTGGACCTGGAGTTGCTGATCCGGAGACCGAGATCACCCTCGCGGGAACAGTGATCGTGACCACTCTGGATGACCGGGGAAAGGTCACCGAGGTTTCTTTGGACACGGTCAACGGAATATATCTGGTTTCCGATACAACGGCGGGGAAGGCCCTACTCAATTTGGTTGGAAAAGATGTGAAAGTGACAGGCGTCTTGGTCCAAGGCAAAGACGGGAAAAACCTCGTCAGCGTGACTTCATATGATTTGCTGGGAGAACGAAGGTAAGAAAGCGCCGCATGGGGGAAGCGCAACCGCCCAGGCTCCGAAAAGCCTGCCCCCGAAGAGACTCCTGCAGTTCCGCCGAATTTACTGGCACTGGGGGTCTGTGGAAAGGAGAGTTCACAATCGGGTTTTTCGGGGTTGCAAAAGCAATACATTTATTTATTGTTTTTTGGTGAAGGCTCGAGTAATGTACTCCCCTTCAAACTTTGCAACCCCTGGAAAAACCATCGGGAATCCTCCATTTTCAGATTGAAAGCGGGGAGGGAGCCTTTTTTGTTCCTCCTGATTTTGTTTTTTTTGAAAAATGGAGTCTGAAGCAGTTGAATACGCCTATTTTTACGGTTGGAACTATGAGAGGCCGTGATAGAATCCTAGCCAACACGGGTGTTTGCAGGTGGAATTACAGGAACCTGAAATACCATGTGGGTGACCATTGAAGTCCACCGCCATTTTAAGAGGAGGCAACAAAAAAAATGCATGAAGAAATGGTAAAAAATGCCGTTTCAAGCCAGCCGTGGGGTCTTTTATCCAGCATCGATCTCTACCAATGCGACCCTGAAACCATTCGAAGCGAGCAGAAGATCAAACAGTTCGTCGAGGAACTCTGTGAGCTCATCAAGATGAAACGCTTCGGTGAAACTCAGGTTGTTCATTTTGGCGTGGATGAAAGGGTTGCGGGTTACTCCATGATCCAACTCATAGAAACCTCCCTGATTTCAGCCCATTTCGCAAATCTCACCAATGCGACCTACCTGGATGTTTTCAGCTGTAAACTCTACGATCCGGAATTGGTTGCGGAATTTGCGAAGAGGTTCTTCAAAGCGAAGGTTGTCAAGTTACAAGTCACCACACGAGAGTAATGGTTGCCGGCGACGGCTATCACGAAGAAACGCTGCAAGGAAGAATGCGCCGTGCTCAAGAAACGCTTTGTCACGGACCTGGAAGAATGCCAACGGTTGTGGAAGAAGTTCATTCCAGTGAAGTCGCTTTCCGACCTGTGGGATTTTCGTTTCTGCTTTCAGCGGCATTTCAATCACAGACCTTTCTTCCTGGTCCTTGAAGACGAGGAAGGCATTGCTGGAATACTGCCCCTTTCTTATCTGGCCCAAGCCGACACATTCGTCTTTTTCCCGGGCGAGACCTGGAAGGAAAGAACCTGGATCGAAAGAACTCCCATCTATGCGAGAGAACATGAGATTGTCCAGGAACTTTTCCACCGCTGCCCTGAGAGAACCTACCTGAGGTACATGGATGTCTCTCAAGGGTGCGGTTTTCCCGATCTGGACCTGGATGAAATCGGTTATGTGCTTTACCCAAGCAGCCTGGATTTTGACCTGGGCAAGTACGAAAAAAGATTTTCTCATAAGAAAATCAAGGAAATCCGTAAAGCGATCACCTCACTGTCAGCCAAAGGCAATCTATTCAATTCAAATCGGTTAGACGACTTCGAGGTCCTTGTGGAGATGAATCTCGAACGCTTCGGTGCGAGCTCCTATTTCCATGATGAAAGGTTCAAAGATGGCTTCCGGGACGTGATGTTTTTTCTCTATCGGAAAGGATGTCTTCGTCTCTTCAGTCTTGAAATTAATGGAAAAACAGCCGCTGTGGACTTGGGCGCGCTTTACCTGGGCACCTACACGGTATACCTTGGGGGAACTGACCGGGACTACCCGGGCGTAGCCAAGGTCATGAATATGCATCATCTGGAATTCGCGTGCAAACATCGTATCCATAAGGTTGACTTCCTTTGTGGTGATTTTCACTGGAAGAAGCTGTGGCATCTGGATCCGGAGCCGCTCCACAAATTTGTCTCACCTGCACTGTCTGCCGAGGACCGATCTGAGGAAAACTCCAAAGGCGGGTTTGTTTTTTTGTCGGGTCCCGGCGAGAAACTGGATCTTTCAGGGCAGGGAAGTGGTTTACATGCACGATAACCGAGTGTTCGTCATAGGAACCACTCCCGATTATGTAGCAAAGCTTCATCGAAAGTACGGAAAAGAAACTGCCTTTGTCCTTGATAGCCGTTTCAAGGGTAACCCCGATTTGGCAGCGGTCGACCAATCGCCCATTGTCTTCTCTCCCCTCGAAGATTTTGAAGGAACCCTGCAATCTCTCTCCCGGTATCTTTCCCGCAACAAGCTCTCTGCCAAGGGAATTGCCTGCTTTGACTGTGAGTCCTTAATCTTGTCAAGCTGGCTGTCTTCCAGGTTGGGAAAGCCCTTTCCTTCCTGCGAAGCGATTATCCACGCCAGGAACAAATTACACGCCAGAAAAGCCTGGCAGGAAGCCGGGCTGACTTCTCCAAATGCCATTCTGGCCGGGGGGTTGGCCGAGACCGTGGACTTTTTCCGCACCCTGAGAAGAGACCTCGTGCTGAAGCCGCTCTCAGGAAGCGGCAGCGAGCTTGTTTTTCATTGCCGAAGCGAAGCAGAAATTCACGATTCCGTCACGATTATGATGGCTGAACTTTCCAAGAGAAAATCAAATCCGCTCTTCAGGCCCATTCCCGGCACAGCCTTCGCAACGCCCATTGACCCGTGTCGGTGGTGGATCGCGGAGGAATTTGTCCTCGGCCCCGAATTCAGTTCCGAGTTTTTTCTCCAGGACGGGAACGTTACCTTTGTCAGAGACACGGGAAAGCTCAAAGCCCCGGGCCAGACATTCGGCTCCATCCTCGCCTACACCTTTCCGGCCCCTTATCCGGATTGGATTTCCAGGCAGGCCCTGGCTCATTGTTTTAAAGAGGCTGCAAATGCTCTCGGATTTACCTGGGGTCACTTCATGGTGGATTTCATCCTCCGGGACACCACCGTCGTGCTCATCGAATTGACGCCACGACCGGGCGGAGACTCTATCCCGGACCTGATTGAAACAGCCACAGGGGTTGATCCCCTAGGAATACACCTTGATTTTGTTTCTAGGAAAACCCCTTTTTTTCAGCCAATTCCCATCCCTTCCCGGTGTTTTGCAAGCGTCCATTTCTTTGCCCCTGGGGAGGGGATTCTCACTCACCTGGATCTGTCCCATATCCAATTTCTCCCGTGCGTCAAGGCGATCTTTCTAAAGAAAAGGACGGGGGACAGGATCACCCTGCCCCCTGCAGACTACGATAACCGAATTCTGGCTTACTGCATCGTCTCCCTGGAACATTGGAGAGACCTGCCTGCTCTTTGCAGACAACTCCAGGAATTGCTCCGGGTTTCGATCGTTCCCGAGGATTCCCGGACTCAAGGAATGGAACCGCCGACAACAGAAGACAGGGACTTCCCATGACCCGCAAAAAAAGAATCCCGTCAAAAAACGATTGGGCAAACCCCCTTAGACCGATGTTGAGAAGATGGCTCCCCTTGTTCGTCGGAGCGATGGAGGGTCGACATAAGGTTCTTCCCGAGGAAACGCTTCAAGCAACCATCAAATCCATCCTGGATAGAAGAGAGATCCTGATGCACAGTGCCTCCCGTTTTGGAACCCCCCAATATTTTTTCGACGAGCCGGCCCTAACCTCTCAAACCACGAAATTTCACAAGACCTTTTCAAAGCACCTGAGCAGGTATCAGGCTTTTTTTGCTGTGAAGAGCAATTGCTTCCGTGGTATTTGCAAGCGCGTGGTGGAGGGGGGCATGGGCCTCGATGTCTCAAGCGGTATGGAGCTTGAACTGGCGAATTCCCTCGGCTGCGAGAGAATAGTTTTCAGCGGTCCCGGGAAAAACGACAGGGAGCTTGAACTGGTGAGCCAAAATCGAAAAAGGGTGACCCTTCTTCTTGATAGCGCCGGGGAACTGGAAAGGCTATGCCGGATTGTGCAGCGGGAGGATGATCCTCGGAATCCCCTCCGATTGGGAATACGCATTCAAAGCGGTCCACAGGGCTGGAATAAATTTGGCATACCCCTCAAGGACCTGGGAACTCTTTTCAGGAAAGCCTCAGAGGTCAAAGGAATCCAAGCCTGCGGAGTTCAGTTCCACACAAGCTGGAATCTTGATCCCACCGCCCAGGTGGCAATGATTCGTCAAATTGGTTCCTACCTTCGCCGGCATGGTAAGGAGGATCTATGGAAATCCTTACAATTTATCGATATTGGAGGCGGCTTCTGGCCTGAACAGGGGGAATGGTTAAACCCGCAAAACACGCTCAAAGGTCGGTTGACGCAGATCCTCGACTCCCGGGTTCGGTTCAGACCTGTCCATTACCACCGAAAGGCAAGCCCTCTTGATCATTTCGCCAAAAGCATTTCCGAAGCAATTTCGCAGCAGGGAAAGCCGCTGAGTGATCTCGAGGTCTGGATGGAACCCGGCCGTTGGATCTCGACCCCTGCAATGCACATCCTGCTCAAGGTGGTTGATAAGAAAGGGGAACGGGTGATTGTGACGGACGGGGGAATTAACTTGCTCGGTTGGGAACGCCCGCTGACCGAATTTATCCCTGTAATTAACCTCACCAACCCTTCCCTGAGAGAAAAATATCTTCGGGTTTTCGGATCCCTGTGCACGCCTCATGACATTTGGGGATTCTCTGTCTTCGGCGAAAGGGTAAATCAGGGAGACACGCTCCTAATACCCGATCAGGGCGCTTACACTTATTCTCTGAGACAGTCCTTCATCAAGCCCAAATCGAGGGTGGTTCAATATGACGGGAGCGCTTTGGAAGAAGTGGAGCAAGAGGAGCCCTGGTCCGGCCTCCGCTTCGATCGACAATGACCGGCTCGGAAGCGATATTTTTCTGTTTTTTTGGTTCGATGATGAGCAGGGCACCGGCCCAGGAGAAAATCCCCGGTGAAATAGCGCAACGGATCACAGAATGACGTGGGCGTTTCTGAAGGGAGTGTCGAAAAACCTGGTTCCTGCATGGGATACCAGGGATCCATACCCTATCCGGAGTTTCTTTCAGTCTCGGCAGCGACAAGAACTCCAGGTTCCAATGAAGGAATCCGATTAGAACTCGCGGTTCTTGTTGCCAACCAAGCTAATTATTTCAAATAGTTATACTCGACCCTCCGTGCAGATGTTTCAGCATCAAGAGATCTCCGGAGAAACATCGGAACTATTGGTTCTTTTTTTTCTCCCTTTCAACAGAAAAATTGCATCTTCCTGGAAAAAAGGACAGGAGGTTGTCGCATTATTTCAAAAACTTACAATGATTGAAGACTGTTTTTTCTTCAAAACTCCCTCTTTGGTATTTTTTTTGCCTTTATAAAAAGAACCCGGTTCGGAGATCTTTCAAGAAAGAGAATACCACCTGGCTTCCACCCGATCCCTCCATGGGGGGGGATTTCACCGAGTATCGTTCTAATGAGAGAAAGAACAGGCTTGTTGATGAACGGTGATGGAAAAAGCCACGAGGATGCGGTGAGCAAAATGATCAGAATACGCGGCATTGTTATTCCTGTAGAATGGGATGAAGAGGGGAACGTCGTATCCGTTGCCGTCTCTGCCCACGACGAAGATGAGTACCTGATTGACGGCCAGGGCAGGGGAGAAGAATTCAAGGCCCTCATGAGGAGGGAAGTGGAGATTCGTGGAGAACTGCGGGAAGAGAGGAAAAAGAAAATCGTCACAGTGAAAGAGTACAACTTAAGACCCGCTTAGCCCAATCACCGCCCATGCTCCAGAATGTCCCTCTTCATCGTTCGCAAAACCGGTCAAGTCAGCAACCCCTGAATCCCGAGAGGAGAATGCCATGCAGCGCAAAATCACAGGCACACTCTTTCCCGCCAAATATGATGAACATCATCAGATTGTGCAAATTATCATCGATACGGAAGACCAAGACGAGTATTTCATAGAAAACAGCGGAAAAGGCAAAGAATTACTCTCCTTAATCCACCGAGAGGTGGAACTTGAGGGATCCGTGCGAGAAAACGAGGAGGGCAAATTCCTCTTTCGCGTGGAAGAATACACCGTGTTGTCGCCCCTGGGAGAGAAGTGAATATCCGTCCCCCATCTTTTTCTTCATGATGCCATTGGAGACTTGAAATCCTCCTTCCTCAGCTCATATTTCTTCATGAGTTTGTGTAACTGGCGAGTACTGATGCCACCCGCATCCGCCGATTCTTTTATCTTGCCTTTGTTCTTGGCCAGAAGTTCCTTCAGATAGCGCCTCTCGAGCTCCGCTATTCCTCTTCGCCTCGCCTCTGCCAGTGTAAGAAAAGAGGCCGTCGATGAAGTCATGTTGGACGCCGCAGATTCAAAGAGCTCGCTCGGGAAGCTCATGGGGTTCAGCATCGGGGAAGACTCCAAGATGTATGCTCTTTCCAAGAGGTTTTCCAACTCCCGGATGTTGCCCGGCCATGAATAGTTCTTCAGGGCCTCAAGAACCTGTGGGTGAACATCATGAATCTCCTTGGGAAAGGTTTTGTTCAATTTCTTTAGGAATAAGTCGACAAAAAGGGGAACATCGATCTTACGTTCCGCCAGGGAAGGAATTCTAATTGGAAAGACGTTCAATCGATAGTAGAGATCTTTTCTGAATTGTCCATCGTCAGAAAGCTTCTTGAGATCCGTATTGGTTGCTGCAATGACTCTTACGTTGGCGTCGATGGTCTCCTCTCCTCCAACACGATGGAAAATCCCGTCTTGCAGGACCTGTAATAGCTTGATCTGCGCCGACGGTGTTATTGTCCCAATTTCATCCAGGAAGATGGTACCTCCCTTCGCGATTTCGAATTTACCGAGTTTCCTGCGAACAGCACCTGTAAAGGCGCCTTTTTCATGTCCGAACAGTTCGCTTTCTAAAAGCGTATCCGGAATCGCACCGCAATGCACGCTGATAAACGGTTGTTCCTTTCGGTTGCTGTGTCTATGGATCAACTTTGCTAGGACCCCTTTTCCAGTGCCTGTCTCACCCATAAGCAGCACCGTACTCTTTGTAGGGGCTACGGATCGGATTTTGTCGAAAACCTGTTTCATGTCCAAAGATTTCGTTTGGACGATATCCAGCGAATCGGACTGCCAAAACCGGTCTCGAAGATAATCCAGTTCCGACTGCACAATGAGGGATTCGTAGGTACTCTCTACAACGTACTTCACCTCTTCAGGATTCAAGGGATATGTCACATAATTGCTCGCACCTGCTTTTACAGCCATTACGGCCTCTCTGATCATATCTTGTGAGGACATGACGATGACTTGAATGGATGGATAGAGATGCCAGAAAGGCTGCAATGCGGCCTTGTAATCATTGCCTGAAAGGGATCCCAAGAGAATCTGGAGATCGATAAAGAGAAAGTCACTTCGCCTTTCTCTAAGCCTTTCAAACGCATTCTCCTTCGTGGCAACGCTGGTCATCTTGCAGGTTGCGGAAAAGCACTTTTCAAGGACACGGATGGCAGCTTCATCTTTCGCGACGGCCAAGATGGATTTCACATGCTCCTCCAAAGAGTCACGGTTGTCAATTTCATAAAAAAAGCGGAAATGCCGATGATTCTCCTAAACATTTTAGTATATCCCACATTGGTCAGGCACGGAAACATTTTTTTCCGGTCAGATTTTATCCTCCTACCCATTGCTCGCCCTTCACCTTTCACGGATAGACCCACTCCGAAAAAGGGAAAGCGACTTGGAGCCAATGCGATAAGGTTTTACAACCAAGCGTCTTTCGGCACGCTGACAGCACCTGGCGGCGAAGGATCAACCGGCCCACCCCAGGGGAACTCAAAAAACAATAGTCTTGCTGTTCAAAATAATTATAATAGCCATAGAAATCCAGGAATCCCCTGCATTCCGGGTCTGACCATTGAAAATGAAACCCACACTCCCTTTTTTCTTTCTTTGCTTGCTGTGCGCACCCGTTCTTTCCCCATCCCTATCGGACGGACAGGATAATCAGCCTTCTTCCGCATCGGCCCCCAAAGAGCTCACTTTGACCCGTGCGGCCATGTGCGAAGGAATCGAAGGCGGTCCCCAAAACGAAGCCATTGTGTTCTCCGCTGGGCTGGGAAAAGTATTCTGTTACACCGACTTTGATCCCGTGCCGAGAAAGGCGTTCATCTACCACAATTGGTTTCAAAGGGACAGGGTTGTTGCGAAGGTCAGATTATCCGTGCAGCCGCCGCGCTGGAGCACATACAGCCGAATTTTCTTGCAAGAAACCAGGAAAGGCCCCTGGCGCGTGGAAATTACAGACCAAGACGGCAGGGTTCTTGACATCCTCAGGTTTAGCGTTACGGACTGACTCCCATGGCCGATTTCCTGCTCTCTTTCTCAACGCTCCGTTGGCAAGATGTGATTGACATTGCACTCAACAGCTATATTCTCTTTCGCCTCTACGCCCTTTTTAGAGGAACCCCCGTGTTCCGGGTTCTTCTTGCGATCGCGTTCTTGTGGTTCCTTCAGAGGGTAGCGGTCTCCCTGGGACTCGTTGTGACCAGCTGGGCAGTGCAGGGGATAATCGCTGCGGCCGCCCTGATCATCATCGTGGTTTTCCGAAACGAAATTCGCTCCGTCCTTCAAGCGAAAAACCTGAAGGCCATCCTCTGGGGACTTCCTTTCAAGGCGCCGGACACTCCGGTCCAGATTATTGTGGAAAGCGTCCAGGAGCTCGCCAGAAAAAGGATCGGAGCCCTGATCGTTTTGCCGGGCAAAGAGGATCTGGGAGAGGTCGCCGGGAATGGAATCCCCTGGCATGGACGGATATCCAGAGAGATGATCCTGAGTATTTTTTGGCCCGATAACCCTGTGCATGACGGTGCGGCCATCATTCAGGGGGATCGGGTAACCGAGGTCGGGGTCATTCTTCCCCTGTCGCACCGCACGGATTTACCCTCCCATTATGGTACGAGACACAGAGCTGCGGCCGGCTTGAGTGAAATGTCGGATGCTTTGGTCATCGCCGTATCCGAAGAAAGGGGAACGGTGACCATGACCAAGGCTTCCGGCATCTCGGAAATAAGGCGGAAGGAGGAAATGGAGAATCGGATACGGACTCATTTGGGTGCGCCCGAAGGAGGGAGCCGTGCTCGCAGAAGGAGGAAACTTGAATTCACGGTTGCTGCCCTGGTTTCCATTCTGTTTGTATCCGGTGTGTGGGTTGGCTTCACAACCGGCAGGGACACACTGGCGACCTTTGAAATTCCAGTGGACTACAGGAACCGTGACCCGGCAATGGAGATCGTGAAAACATCGGCAAATGCCGTGCAGCTACATCTAAGCGGGTCGGGCACCCTCATGAAGTCACTTCGCCCCGAGCACATAGGGGTGATCATCGATTTGGCAAAGGCCGTGGTCGGGCGAAATACTTTCACCATTACCACGGAAAACGTGACCCTCCCCCCGGGGATTTTCCTCAAAGAAGTGGACCCGGGCCTCGTTTATGTGACGATTGACGTGGTCATTGAAAAAGCGCTACCCGTCCAGGTCGACTGGATCGGTAGGTTGGCCGAGCACCTTATCCTCGTTAAAGCGACGCTCGACCCTCACACGGTCGTCGTAAAGGGCCCAAAACAAGCCCTGGAAAATATTTCCACCCTGTACACGGAAAAAACACCCCTGGATCCAATCGTGAAGTCAGACAGCCTCAGCGTGGGTCTGGCACTCGAACCTGCTTCCCTGAGAGTTGCTCCGGGTTCGAAGGAGAAAATCCTCGTCACCTACGTGGTGAAAGAAAGGCCGAAGTAAAGAGATCTGTTTTTGAGCCCCGAATGGATCCGATGGCTCTGCAGAAACTTGGCCGGGCATTTCTCCGCGCGGTTTGGAGTTTTTTTTGAAAAACTCTACCCGGGTGGAAAACCCCTTGGTATAATAGCCCCGTTTATAAGGAGTTAAAGAGCGTGAACTTTCTGAATCGAGGTTTATCAAATATGAGAAAAACTTGTGGTGTTTTCCTTATCTTCATAGCCTTACTGGCATTGCCTGTGGCGACAACTGCCGCTTTCGCCTCCGTCAAGACCGTGACCATCATGGGGGTGGTCAGTGGGAAATTTCAAATCCTGACCGATGAGGGTCAGATCTATGAGATCGAGGACAATGGAAATGCAGATCCCCTGATGGAGCTTGTGAATAAGAAAGTGAAAGTGAAAGGGACGGTTGGTGAGATCGACGGGGTGAAAATTATTTCAATTACCTCATTCGAAGTGGTGCCGCCATAAGAGATCGAGGATTCGGTAGCCGTATTTTTCCCACTGAGCAACCAGATCGGCGGACACACTCTCATTGTGCCCGAATCCTCCCTTCGGCCCGTGGATCTGTCCGTTGAGCGGGCGATGCGATTTGTACTCACCGGCGGGATAAAATCCTCTCCGCCGCAGCCAAGACGACCCTCTTCAGGAAGGAGAAGCGACAAGCCTTCTTGATTTTGATCCAATTCCCCGCTCCTCGAAAACTGCACCCGGATACTTGTTTCGAAACGTCAAGTATGCTTAGATGCTGCCGAAGCAAGGAAAAGTCCATCCTTGCATCAATGGGGACTCAGCCCCAATTAGCCGTGAAACAAGGGCCTTCCCTCTCCGGTATTCTTCATTAGTTCTATGGGTTGGCCCATGGAGGAGGAAAACCGAGATGAATGCCATGGTGTTGAATGAGCTTTGTTCCCTCCAGGAAAACAGAAGGCCTCTTGAGTTCAGGGAACTCCCTCTCCCCGTTCCGGGAAAAAGGGAAATTCTTGTGAAGGTTTCAGCTTGCGGGGTCTGCCACACAGAGCTTGATGAAATCGAGGGGCGAACGCCACCGACTCGATTTCCGATGGTTCTCGGTCATCAGGTTGTCGGCCGCGTGGTAGAAAAAGGGCCCCAGGCAGATGCTTTTGAAATGGGGGACAGGGTGGGAATCGGCTGGATCCACTCGGCATGTGGAAAATGCAGGTTCTGCCATGAAGGCCAGGAGAACCTGTGTGACCATTTTGAGGCAACCGGCAGGGACGCGCCGGGGGGTTATGCCCAATACACGACGATTCTTGAAGATTTCGCCTATGGGATTCCGGAGGTGTTTCTCGATGCAGAAGCGGCACCGCTCCTGTGTGCAGGCGCCATCGGGTATCGATCGCTGCGTTTGACGGGGATTCGGGATGGACAAAATCTCGGGCTCACGGGATTCGGGGCGTCCGCCCACCTCGTTTTGAAGATGACAAGGTACAAGTATCCCAATACCGGGATCTTCGTATTCGCGCGAAGTGAAAAAGAAAGAGAATTCGCAAGAGAGCTGGGAGCTGTATGGGCGGGAAACACGGAGGAGGAAGCCCCTGAAAAATTGGATTGTCTCATTGACACCACGCCCGTGTGGAAGCCCGTGGTTGAGGGACTCAAGAACCTGCAAAAGGGAGGCAGGCTGGTGATCAACGCCATTCGCAAGGAAAATCTGGACAAGGAAACCCTCCTAGAACTGGATTATCCGGTCCATTTGTGGCTCGAGAAGGAGATCAAGAGTGTGGCAAATGTGGCAAGGAGAGATGTGCAGGAATTCCTGGAGCTGGCTGCCACGATCCCCCTCAAACCCGAGTTTCAGGAATACGCGCTTGAAGATGCCAATGAGGCGTTGATAGAGCTCCGGGAGAGAAAAATCCGAGGAGCAAAGGTCTTGCGAATCCATTGAGAACCCTGGGCGACCGCATCCCCGCTGGTTGGAGGTTCAAGGGCCGGGCTTCCTGACCGCCTAGAAACTTGAGAGGATCTAAAAAGCCGGTTCAGGTTTCAAATGCCTGCGGAAACCGGCTGGCGCAGTGTGAAAGCGAACCCGAAACCCGAACTCTTGGGAAGAAGAACCCTCCCGGTCTATCCCCTGGCAACGAGGAAGGAAACATAACCCCCGTACAGGACAAGGAAAACCGCTCCCTCCCATCTGTCCAGGGAACGCATTTTTCCGCTGAACATGGAAACAAAAAGGACAATGCTTGCAAAAATCACCATGCCGATGTCCACGCTGTTCTCCGTCTGGAACGGCAAAGGCCTGATGATGGCACCTGTGGCCAGCACAAAGAAGATATTGAAAATATTGGAGCCCACCACGTTGCCCACGGCAATTTCCGGGTTCTTTTTTCGAGCGGCCACTGCCGAGGTAGCCAGTTCGGGTAATGAGGTGCCCACCGCCACGATGGTCAATCCCACCAGGGATTGACTCATCCCCAAAGCCAGAGCCAACTGAACGGCCCCATCTACAACCCATGCGGCTCCCAGAGTCAAACCAGAAAGCCCCAGGCAAACCAAGACCACGGACCTGCTGAAACCAAGCTGTTTCGATGGTACATGCTCTTCCATCCCTTCGATCTTCTTAGCAATAGAAAAGGAGTAGACCATAAACACAATGAAAAAAGAGAGCAAGACCAGACCATCGATTCTCGTGAGCGCGGAGAAATCGCTCTTGTCAATGAGCCTGTCATTTGCCATGATCCCCAGAAGGAGCGCGGCAAGCAGGCTGAATGGAATCTCTTTCCATACGGTGCCCTTTGTCACCGTGAGGGGATAAATCAGGGAAGAAACTCCTAGAATAAGAAGGATATTTGCAATATTGCTTCCAATGGCGTTGCCGATGGTGATTTCGGTATTTCCCTTGATGCTCGATATGACGCTTACAAAGAGCTCAGGGCTTGAGGTCCCGAAAGCCACGACGGTCAATCCAATGACGAGATCGGAAACCTGAAATCGCTTTGCGATGGAAGAAGCCCCCTCAACCAAAAAGTCCGCCCCCTTGATCAGGATGACAAATCCCGCTAGAAGCAAAACGTATTTCATGGACGACCTTCCCCAACGAAAACGTTGCTTGCCGTTACCAGATTCCCTATTGAATCCTTTGGATTCATTCACCTTCACCCGGATCCGGAGACCTGGCGAAATTTCATCCCTCTCTAGAAGATGAATCCTGGGGACCACGCCCTATCGCCGTCACTCCCGCTCCTGAACGGCCTCCTTCCCTTCCTCCGAAACGGGAAGGAATTCCGCCCCCGCTTTTTTCTCTCCTGCTGTTTGCACTTGAAGTGCATCCTGCTGACGCTGCAGTCTCTTGACTGCCCTCCCCAGTTGGATTCTCTTGAAGATTCCCACTCCCATGCCGACAAACACGCCAATCAGCAAGGAGAGATACACCAACCCATAAAGGGGGATTTCCAGGTTGGTGAGTCCGAAATAATAGTTCAACTGGACAGGTTGGCTGTTTTTCACTCCAAACGTGACCAGGAACAGAAGAACAAGGACGATGACCACACCCTTTACATAGGTTCCCATCTTTTCTCTCCTTTTCATGATCAACAAAACGAACGGGCATTCAGCTCCAGTGGACGCTGCAGCCCTGCTTCTGCCTCCTTTATGGCGAAGATGGTTCGGGTGCGAAAACGCGGACGACAATCCTCGAAAAAGCGAATCCCTTCATTTGGAATTCCACTCCGGCGGGAATGGAGCAAGTTTCCATTTGTTGGAATTTAAACCCCCTCCTCCGGGATTTCAGTCTCTGGGACCCTCACTGCTGAAATAACCTTTCGGGACCACCACGATCCCCCGGGGGGTTACCGTGAAGCGTTTCCGATCCGCAGCCGGTTTGTACCCAATCTCCGTATGGGGTGGGATGACATTGTTTTTATCAACGATGGCCTTCTTGATCTTGCAATGGCGTCCCACAACCACGCCGTCCAAAATCACGGACTCTTCCACACTGGCCCAGCTTCTCACCACGACGTTATAAGAGAGCACGGAGTTCCGAACGATGCCGCTGACAATGCAACCCTGAGCAACGAGAGAATCCAGCGCCTTTCCCACGCGAAATCCTTCAGGCCGCTCGGAGCTAAAAATGAATTTCGCCGGAGGCGCCGGGACCTGGTAGGTATGAATGGGCCACTTCAAGCCGTACAAATTGAAGTAGGGATCCACTCCGGTAAGGTCCATGTTGGCATTCCAGTAGGAGTCCAGGGTTCCCACATCGCGCCAGTACGAGGAGTCTCGCGTGGATGGTTCCAGCTGCAGGATACGCTCACCGTCCTCCTGGGTCACGAAAACGTAATCTTCAATATGGTTGTTTCTGCGATATGGGTAGGCATAGACTCGATATTCCTTCAGCGAACGCGGGATAATATCCCGGCCGAAATCGTCTTCCTTGCTCGTATAGAGCATTTGAAGGAGAATGTCGGTACGGAAGAGGTAGATGCCCATGGAAGCCAGGATGTGGTCGGGATCTTTCGGGATCGTCTTCACATTTGCTTTGGGCTTTTCCTGAAACCCGGTAATGCGAAACTCCTCATCCACCTCAGCCACACCGAACTGATGGGCCAGGCTCGTGTCCACTTCCAGCAAGGAGATGGTGACATCGGCCTCTTTTTCCTGATGGTATTGAAAGAAAAGGCTGTAGTCCATCTTGTAGAGGTGATCTCCCGAAAGAATCAGGATATGGCGAGGCTTGTAACGTTCGATCAGGTAAAGGTTCTGGCGTATGGAATCCGCCGTACCCCTGTACCAGTCGAGACCCATTCGCTGTTGCGGCGGCACCACCTTGAGAAATTGTCCGATCCGGTGGCTGAAAATGCTCCAGCCTGACTCCAGATGATCAACCAGGGACTGGGATTTGTATTGGGGAAGCACAATGATTTTGTAAATCTGAGAGTTCACGCAGTTACTCAGCGTAAAATCAATCAACCGATAGATCCCCCCGAAGGGAACAGCCGGTTTCGCACGATCCTGAGAGAGAGGCATCAGCCTTTCACCCCTACCGCCAGCCATAATGAACGCAAGGATATCTTTCATTTCTCTCCCTACCTCTTCTTCTCCTTATTGCTCCTCTGCCCGGGTCCTCCAGAGCAGGCTGCGCTGCCGCTCAGAAAAAACACTTCGGCCCTTCCTCTTGCTCGGGTCGGGAGCACTTCGGGCATCCAGACCTGAGCCAAAGGAGTTTCCCACAAATATAGAGACCGTGGAGCCCATGTGTCAAGGCACTTCCCTACGGTGATCCAGCCGGGGGCGATAGGAGAGGACCCAAGTTCATCGCACTCAACCGCGCCCCTCCTCTGTTCTCTCCCCCGCGTACGAACAATCAACGCCATACGATGGAACCTAGTAGTCCCATTTCCAGTTCACACCCACGCCGCCTTCTGCGTTTGTGCCCATTTCGGTCTCCACGTTGATGTTCGGGGTAATCTCCAATTGCACTGAGGCCTTTCCGCTCTCTGGCCCCAATCCCCTTTCCACCTCGATGTACACCTTATCGCCAAGGTATTTTCCAGCACTGATCTTTGTGTCCTCCATTTTCTCCCCGGTCGTTTTGACTTCCAGATGATCCACCCCGAGTATTCGCCGTGTGCTTCCCATCCAATCAAAACCGCCACCCCCCGCAAGGGTATTCAGGGCCGTAGCCAGTTGAGCCGCCTGTAACGGGCTGATGCCTGTGACATTGCGTCCAAAGAGGAGCTGGCTAAGGATCTCGTCCCGAGGCAGATGGGGCTCGGAACTCAAGTTCACCACGAGTTCGCGCGTGAAGCCGGTGATCTCAAGTTGAACCGTCAGATCCTTCCTCCTGGCCTCCGCCAATACATCCACCTGGGGCAGCGCTGGATACCCACCCGCGAAATCAATGACCCCCTTTTTCAAAGCAAAGCTTTTGCCAAGAAAATTGAAGGTCCCCCGGACCACGGAGAGACTGCCTGTAATCACGGGTTCTTTCACTTTACCCTTAAACTCAACTTTACCCTGCCATTCCGAGTCAAGACCCCGTCCTCGCACGAACACGCGACCCGGGCTGGAAATCGAAACATCCAGATTCACTTCGTTCCCGAGTCTCCCTGCTTTCCCCTCCATCCGGGTCTCTTGTTCTTTCCGGTTGATTTCAATAACTTTCACTTCCGTGATTTCCGGAGGAAGCTGGTCCGGTATTTGAAACTCGGCGGGCCCCACGAGAAGCTCACCCGTTAGCAGAGACTCCAGAAGGGAACCGGAAAACGACAGTGTGCCTCCCGCACTGGCGGTAGCGTTATCAAGCCTCAGCACCTTCACCCGATCCAAAATGAACTTCAAATTGAAAGGGAAATGCTCGGCCGGAACCAGGTCAACCCACCCCGCAACTTTGACGGTTCCCCCTGCGCCGTCGCTCGCCCTAATGGGGCCAATGCTCAACCTTTGTTTTTCAGCGGAGATTTCAACCTGGAGATCTCTTAAAACGGTCCCGGTTCGAAAATTCTCATAGCGGCCCTGATCCATGAGGGCTCTGCCCGAAAAGACAGGGGATTTTACCGTGCCTTTCAAGAAAGCATGGATTTGCAGTTTTCCCGTTAGGTCCTGATCATCCAGAGAGGACAGAGTCATGATGTGAGAAAGATCCACCCGACCTGAGAAACTCCCTTCCATTTGTCCGCCGCCCGGCAAAGAACAGGAAAAAGGAAGGATCGATAGACGCAGGGGCAACTCCAGGATCGCTTCAAACGGTTTGGGCTGCAGTCCGGTCACCAGGAGTTCTGAGAACAACCTGTCCTGATCGAGTTTCCCCCTGGCCTGCAACGTCATAGGAGGAATCCTGGAGAACCGGGGCCCCAGTAGCTCCAATCCCTGAAGGTGAATCTCCACGTTCCCTTGGGGCTGTCCGGTCGTGCCAAGTAATCGCCCCTTTACCGTTGCCGTCCCGATTCCGAGATCTCCGTACACTGCTTTCTCAACCCGCGCCTCCATGGAAATCTCTGGAGACTCAAGCGTTCCCTCCACCACAAGGTTCATTTCCGCCTGCCCTTCCAAATCCCGACCGAGGCCGAGGATCGGGCTGACGCGCAGCAAGCCTATCTCGCCTGACAAGGAACCCCGCAGTTTGTCCTGACGCCGCACGGTCCAAAAGAAGGGGGAGAGGCAGATGTCTATGGGTAATTCGAGCTTTGCTTCAAGCGGTTTAGTCTCCACTCCCCGGAGCTCCACCTGAAAATCCAGCCTTTTCCGGCGAATCCTTCCGGAAAGGCTGAGCTCTGCAGGAGGAACGGTTCGCAATTCGGGACCACGAAACCCCAGCCCGCTGGCGTGGAGCTCCACCACCCCTTCCGGAGCTCGGAAAGGTCCCGCAGCTCGAATACTACCCGCTACCGTACCTGTGAGGTCCCAAATCCCGAGCATGGAAAAAACCCCCACAGGGAGCCTCTCAAAACGAAGCCTCATGTGGAACGAGTCCTCGCTGAAGCCTGCCGAGCCTTTCAGGTATCCCTCGCCCAACTTCAGTTCCGCCCCCTCAACTTCCAGACCCTTGGATGACCGCTCGACCCTGGCGGACCTGGCCAAGGAAAGTGGCCATCCGTCGTAAGCGGCGCGGAACCGGTCCAACGTCAGTGTCATGACATCCTGCGAAACTGCGAGCGCACCGCCTGCTTCCCCATGGAAGTCCTCCCTGTAATGACCCTTTGCGTGCATGGTAAACCTGATTCCACTCAGACCCCCCTCTGCCTTGAGATCCAGGAACTCGAATCTCCCCTCTTCAAGGCGCACCTCCCGAACCTGCACCGTTGCAGTGCCTTGTGGCGCCCTGAAAACGTCATGAATCCGTCCCTGAATTCTCACCCGACTGACCTCGGCGGATCTGCCTTTCAAGTCTCTTCCTTTGATGTCAAAGGAGATTTCTTGCCCAGCCGCAGATGTCAACCGGACCTTCATTTGAAGATTCCCTTCAATTTGCTCCCCAAGCAGCCTCGAGAGTTCGGAAAAATCCTCGGAGCGGACCGAAACAACCCCGTCGACCAGCGTTCGGTCCAAGTGCAGGGCCACATTTCCCTCCAGCAAGGCACCAACCCCCTTCATCATGATCCGGGAGACCACGAAACGGTTCTTTTTGAGGGCAATATCCGCTTTCCCGTGCATCTTGTGTGCGGCAAGGAGTATCTCCCAGGACAGTTCCCCCCCCTTGCTCCTGGATAGATCGTCGGCGCAAAAAATCGCCGTGGCCTTTTCCATGTGCACCCCGTTCACCACCAGAGCCTCTGCGGTAGCCTTTGCCTTTGCATTCATCGCTCTCAGAGATCCCCTGATCTCCCCTCCCGCTTCCAACGAACCGGTGATGGTCTTTTGAAGCAGGAAGGAAAGACCGCCAAGATCAGGCATCTTCAACGTCCAATCCGCATGGAATTCCTCAGTGGGAACATCCATAACGGCTGTGCCTGATACGCTTCCAGCCGGAGCGCTCACACGAAAGTCCGAGAGCGTTACCCTCTTGCCGTCTCTGAGTGCGATCTTTCCTCCGTATACAACTTCCTGCCCCAGGAGTGGAGTGAGACTAGGGACCAGTTCGTTCAGCACGGTGGTCTTTCCCTCGAAACGGGTGAGAAGGAAACGTTCCCTTGCATCTCCCGAGACATTTGCCACCAAGCTCGTGTTGCCGGGCAGTTCAAATCCAAGGAAGGCTGAAAAGCTCCTGAAATCAAAGAGGTTCACGGATATGTCCAGTGAACCTTTGGGTCCCCTGAAGTCCAGCTCACCGCAAAGGTCTACAACCCCGCTCTCTCCGGCGAGCTCGAGCCGTCTCAAAAGAACCATCTCCCTGGTGGGGCCCTCTAAAGCCAACTGCCAGGTCACTCGCCTTTCCTCCATTGCGGCGGCTCTCCGGAGTATGATGTTCTCCATGTCCCCCTTTCCAAGGAGGCGAAAACCAGGGAATCGGGCACCGATCCTCCCAAGAAACTCCAGACCAAAACGTCCCTGGATTCTCCCGATCCGAGCCATAGGAAATTCGAGTTCCTGGAGATCCACGTCAATCGTGGTTTCGGGTTTGAGAAGAGGACCTGCGAAATTTCCCGTCACGCTGAGTCTGCCTGTCAACTTGAAATCCAGCGAGCCTCCAAGGCGACTGAGGTCATCCATGCAGATTCTGAATTGACCTTCTGAGTTCTTTCTCTCCTCGCTCATGGAGGCTGCCAGCTGCACACTTAGACCACTGTCGGCTTTCAGGGTGAACCCATCAAGTCTCAGGCCTCCCTCCCTGTCCTTACGCACTTCAAAGTCGAAGTGGATTTTCGAGCCCAACAAAGCCGAAACATCCTGTAAAATTCCGGCTTCGGTCAACTCAAGGACACCGTTTGCACACAGACTGATTTCATCCTCGGCACGAAGCATGACTGAGGAACGAAGACCTCCCATTCGCCCCACATGGGCGGAAAACTGCCCTCCCCAAGACTGCAATGGTCCGTCACCTTCGATTCTCAATGTGATCGGGCCCTCAGTCTGCAACATTCTGGCGAAGATCCCTCCCGGAGCTTCTTCCGCCTCAACCTGCACAGAGAGGAATGGCTCCTCTCCCTTCAAACTGGCAGCAATCACAACCTTTGCCGCCGTTTCGTCCAGCCTCTCAAGGCTCAGAAAGCTTTCCCGTTCACCCGCCCGGGAAAAAACCATCGTTCTTCCCTCAAGCCTGAAGAGCGCCGGCTCTCCGAGCACCCTTTCTCCAAGGGCAATCCTTGGGGCAGCGAGGTGCTGAATACGTATCCGTGAAGCAGCGCGGAGCCCCCGCAGAAAATCTCGCGGGGAGGTCTCTCCCTCTCTCTCCTGTTCCGGCATCCGATGGAGCTCAATCAAAGAAACTTGAAGATCCTCTATAAGAAGCACTCCTCTGATCAGGGAAGCGGGAGACCATCGAATGGACAGGTCCCGGACCGTCAGCCACCGGCCCTCTTCGTCCCAAAAAACAATGGAACCCACATGGAAATCGAAAGGAACGAAACCGCTGAGCCTTTCCACTTCAACCCGTTTCATTGCATCATGGCTGAGTACTTTGCTGATCCATTTCACAATCAGGCGTTTCCCCGACTCTGTTTGAGCCAGGCCCAAAACAAGGGCTGAAAAGAGCACAATGCCTGCCGTGCCGATGGCAAGACACCTCCCCGTCTTCTTGGCAATCCGCTTCCAGTCCATTTGTTTCAATTCTAGAAAGCCTGACCCAGGCTCACATAAATCTGAAAATGATCGTCAATTTCGGGCCTTCGATCCAGCGGTACGGCCACATCGAATCTCAGAGGACCCACAGGAGTAAAATACCGAAAGCCTACACCGGTCCCCCAGAGAAGGGGTTCGCTGAAATCAGGAGCCGTTCTCTCATAAACATTTCCTCCGTCCAGAAAACCGACGAGCCCCCACCGGCTGGTGAGCTCCAACCGGAGCTCCAACGATACTTCAAGAAGGGACCTACCACCAGTGGGCTGGCCTTCCACAAGCGGTCCTACGGACTGGTAGGAATAGCCACGGATCGAGCCCCCACCTCCCGCGTAGAAACGCTCATCTGCAGGAACGGAAAAGAGGTCGGTGCCGCTCAAGGAACCAAGTCCCAGTCTTCCTGCCAGGATCACTCCAGGTGTGCGGGAAACGGGCACATACCGGGTAGCACTCATCTGCGTCTTGAGAAAGCCGAATTCCACGTTTCTCATATCCAAATACGGCGCCACCAGCAGTGTCAGACGCCCCCCTGAGGTCGGATCGAGCAAGCGATCGCTGGAATCCCATTCCAGGTAAGAGGGGAGGTAAAGCAGCCTGAATTTCTCCTCTTCTTCCAGCTGTTCCACCTCCGAGAGTTTAAAGGCCAGACCGGCACCCGCCTTGATCTCGCGGGTCAGATTCCGCTCGAGGACGCCCGAGGTAGTAAGATTACGGCTCATATAGGCATCAGGTTCATCCTCTGCCATGCGAAATGACAAGCGCAGTGTCTGGTCTTCTCGCAAGAAATAGGGCTTCTTGAACCCCGCTTCGGCGGACTTGGTGAACCCTGAGACTTTGGCCGCCAGAGATAACCGCTCCGCACCATGGAAGATATTCCTGTGCTCCCAGGTCAGCCTCGCCAACAGACGCTCATCCGTTCTGTACCCAAGGCCGGCGCCAATGGACCGGTGCTTCCTTTCCGTGACAACCGCCGTGACCGGCAACCAGCCCTTCTCGTCAGGGGATTCATCCGTTATGACCCGCACCGATGCGAACAGCCCCAACCCCATGAGAATGTTCCGGAACTCATCGAGACGGTCCGCATTGAAGAGGTCTCCCTCCTGCCACGGTATCTCGCCCCGGACAAGCGACTCGTTCACCGATGTGAGCCCGATTACGGTGGTTTTCCCAAACCAGGCCTTCGGCCCCGGGTTCAGGGAGAAACCCACCGAAACACTTCGTGTCGCGTGATCCACGATAACCTTGCGCTCGGTAACCCTGGGAAAGGGGAACCCTTTCCTTCTCATATGGTGCAACAGCTTTTTCTCCGCATCGAGCACGGCTCTGGATCTCAGCGGTTCGTTAAGGCGAAGGCCGATTTCTTTGCCGCCGGGCAGTTCCAAATCCTCATCCTTCCCATATTCCACCACCTGAAAATCAACGGATCCCAGAAGGTAGGGGGGACCCTCATGGACTTTGAAGGAAATGAGAACGGGTTTGCTCTCAGAGTCGATCTCCACCTCAATTCCAGCTCCGTAGTACCCGTTTGCCTTGAATAATTTGAGAAATCTCTCCTTGTCTCGTTCTGCCCGCTGCCGCAGCATACCCATGGTGGCCGGCGGTCTGTCTCTCATGGCAAAAGAGTCGGAGGAGGCTTTCAAATCGTCCAGAACTTCTTTTTCCGAGACGCCTTCGATGATGACCTCGTAAGGGACACCGGGAGCTGCCAGCCCGTCAGGCGTGCCAACAAGCGCCATGAGGATCGCAAAAGCCACTGAGGGCAGAAAACCGGAATTTTTCATCGGTGCCCTGATGTCAGAAAGAAGATTCCAAACCCATCAGTACCATTGACGGGAGGAAAAATACAAGAGCTGTGCGAGCCGCATGATCCTGAAATAACGATCTTAAATAGGTCCGTCATCCCTGTTGCCAGCCACCCTCCAAAATGACTCACCCTTCGAAGCCTCTTTCAGGAAGCAGCGCCAACTTATCTCACCACACCAGGATGGGCTGTTATTCGATCGGTGTGGGCTCGGAGACGAGCAGCCGCATGGGAGACTCACTCAGGATTCAATTCGCTCATTGGCCCGCAAGTGCAAATCTAAGCATCCACGCAACATGAGCAAGCACAGTCCAAGGACTGCCCCTTCCGTTCGTCTTCAGAAGAGCCTGGAATTTCTGCAATCCTCCGCTAGAGAGGCTAAGGAGCGATTGGTCTCAAACCTCCTGCTTGGGAGAGTCTTGCGAAAAAAACCGGTAAAGGACTTGAACCAAAATCCGATCCACTGTAATAAATGGGTGACAGGGGTCTTACCGTTTCCCTTGGCACTGTTTGTATGCACTGCCTGGAAGGGAGAACATGCCCTGATCGCCGGGTCGATCCTTCGCCTCGGAGCGCGCGATCCGTTCATCTGCGAAAGCAAAGCTTTTTTGCTGAAAAAGGCCACCTTAACCGGCCCAGCGCTGAGCAACGAAAGGAGTTGGAATCATGGCCGATTTCCACCAGGAAGGAATCATCACCTCGCTTCATGGCCTTTACGAAGCCTTTGACCGGGAGTCTTATCTGGTCAACCTGGAAAGAAGCCTGGAGGAGTATGCCCGCCACTTGAAAATCGGGCTTCTGCTCCCATCCCTTTTCTCGGAAATCGAAAATGCGGAAGTGTTGGATCGAATTCTGGCGGAGATTCAAAAAGTCCGCTATATTCACAGTATCTTCGTTGCCCTGGGAGGAGCCCCGCAAGAGGCTCAATATCGGGAAGCGAAAGCATACTTCGAAAGACTCCGCAATTCGCGACGGGATGTGAAAGTGGTCTGGGTCGATGGACCGCGCATACAGGAAATCTTCCGGGAGTTAACAGAGAAACGAATTCCCACAGGGGTGAAGGGGAAAGGGCAGTCGGTCTGGATCACGCTCGGCTATATCCTGGCCCGGGAGGACTGCGAAATCATCGCTCTTCATGACTGCGACATCGTAACCTATGACCGGATTCTTCTGGGCCGGCTTATTGCTCCTACGGCCAACCCCAACAACGAATTCGAGTTCAGCAAGGGGTATTACGCCCGCATCTCTCCCGCGGAGAAATCCATGAAAGGAAGGGTTACGAGACTTTTCGTGACCCCTTTTTTGGATGCGATGGTGGACCTCATGCACAACCGCGGAAACCATGACTTGGAATACTTTTTCCGCTACCACAGGACCTTCAAGTATCCCCTCGCAGGCGAGTTCAGTTTTACGACTCGCTTGGCCCATGGCATCAACATCGCCTATGACTGGGGACTTGAAGTGGCGACTTTATCGGAAGTTTATGACCGGGTGATTTCCCGAAAAATCGCCCAGGTCGATCTTGCCTGCAATTATGAGCACAAACACCAGGATCTTTCCCCCAATGAGAGCGACAAGGGCCTTCATCGAATGGTGGTGGATATCGCCAAGTTCTTTCTGAACTATCTACGCTCCCACGGCGTCCCCCTGGACGATTCCATCGTGGACATGATTCTGCATACCTATTACCAGAACGCCCTCCGATTCATCAAGAGCTACAGCGACGATGCGGAGATCAATGATCTGTTTTACGACCGCTACCAGGAAGAGCTAACCGCACAATATTTCAGGGGTTTCCTCTGGACTGCCTGGGAGCAAAGCAAGGGTCCCCATGAAAGCACCCTGATTCCATCGTGGAACCGGGTCTTCTTCAGTCTCCCGGATATCTATCTAAGAATCATGGAAGCGGTAGAAGCGGATAACGGGTAAAAATCAGAAACTGTAAACCCGGGGTAGATCGGCGGCGGAGTAAGTTTTTGAAAAAACAGTTAAAGATTCTCTTTCTTGCATCTGAAGTGGTTCCTTTTGCCAAGACCGGGGGGCTGGCTGATGTGGCTGGAGCCCTGCCCGCGGCTTTAAAACGACTGGGGACAGACGTGCGGCTGGTTCTTCCTCTCTATCGGGTGGTTAGGGAAGGCCGGTTTGGGCTGAATCCGATCTTTCGAGACCTGAAAGTTCCTCTTGCGGAGGATGAAATCGTCGCAGGGGTGCAGGAAACCCGGACCGGCGATGGGGTTCCGGCTTATTTCATTGAACGGGAGGACATGTTTGACAGACCCAATCTTTACGGAAATTCCCTCGGGGACTATTATGACAACCTGGAGCGGTTCAGTTTTTTTTCCCATGCCGCCCTGAGGGCCATAGAAAAGCTGTCATTCAAACCCGATCTGATCCATTGCCATGACTGGCAGACGGGACCGGTTCCCGCACTCCTGAAAGGACCCTACGGGGGTGTGCCGGGCCTCGGGAAAATTCCATGTGTTTTTACCATTCACAACCTTGGGTATCAGGGACTGTTTCCTGCGGAGAAGCTTTCGGTCACGGGCTTGCCTAGGGAAGGGTTTTTTAGCTCGGAAGGATTGGAGTTCTGGGGAAAAATCAGCCTCCTAAAAGCGGGAATCGTCTATTCGGAAGCGATCACCACCGTGAGTCCCGCTTATGCCACGGAGATCCAAACCCCTGAATACGGTATGGGGATGGAAGGGGTCCTCGGATATCGAAGCAAGGTCTTATACGGAATCCTGAACGGCGTGGATTACAGGCTCTGGGATCCCTCCTCAGATTCCCACATTCCGGCGAACTACTCTCGACAAGACATGTCCGGGAAACGCCTCTGCAAGGAGAGATTGATGAGGGAAACGGGCCTTGACCCGGGTCTGAGGGAAAAACCTTTGCTTGGGATGATATCCCGCCTCGACCTCCAAAAGGGACTTGACCTTCTCCTGAACATCCTGGATGACCTCTTGGCCATGAACGTAGGGCTGGTCGTCCTGGGCTCCGGAGATGAGAGGATTCAAGACGCGATCCAGCAGGCGGCCGCACGCAGCCCCGGACAGGTGCGGATCGAAATCGGTTTCAATGAATCCCTTGCCCATCGCATCATGGCAGGGGTCGACCTTCTCCTGATCCCGTCCCGATACGAACCGTGCGGTCTCACCCAGATGTACGCACTAAAATATGGCACCGTGCCGGTCGTCCGGGCCACCGGCGGTCTGAAAGACACGATCGTGCAGTTTGACCTCAAGGCGAGAACGGGAAACGGATTCAAATTCCTTCCCTATGAACCGGAAGCATTCCTGGAAGCGATAGCAAAGGCCGTGCGTCTCTTTCAGTATCAGGAGGCGTGGAAAACTCTCATGCTCAATGGAATGGAAGCCGATTATTCTTGGGATCGCTCGGCTAGAAGCTATCTGGAGCTTTACCGAACGGTCATTTCGGAATCAAGCTTACGCGGGAACAGAATTTGACAGGCTCTTTCCGTTAAGGTAGACTCTATCGCCAAGCGTGCCAAAGCGAATAGGTGCGGGATCGGAACGGGGGAGGGTTCCATTATCTCATGAGAGAGACTCTCCTTTGATTGGCTTGCAGACGGGAATGATGAACAAAAATATGAGGAGAAAAACCTTCCCCCGAGAGGACGACCCTCTCTGGTACAAGGATGCCATCATCTACCAGCTTCACGTGAAGACCTTCTTTGATAGCAGCGGTGACGGGGTAGGAGATTTCAAAGGGCTCACGGCAAAGCTGGAGTATCTTCAAGACTTGGGAGTCACGACCATCTGGCTTTTGCCCTTTTGCCCTTCGCCTCTCAAGGACGATGGTTATGACATCTCCCATTATACGGATATTCATCCTTCCTACGGAACCTTGAGTGATTTCAAGCGCTTTTTGCGGGAAGCCCATGATAGGGGGCTTCGCGTAATCACCGAGCTCGTGGTCAATCACACCTCCGACCAGCACCCGTGGTTCCAGCGAGCCAGAAGGTCAAAGCCGAGCAGCCGACGACGAGATTTCTATGTGTGGAGTGATACCCCGGACCGCTACAAGGAGACACGAATCATCTTTCAAGACTTTGAATCCTCCAACTGGACCTGGGATTCGTTGGCCAAGGCATATTACTGGCACCGTTTCTACTCCCATCAGCCAGACCTGAACTATGACAATCCGCAGGTGCAGAAGGCCATTCTCCGGGTTCTCGACTTCTGGTTCGGGATGGGCGTGGACGGTCTCAGACTGGATGCCATTCCCTATCTCTATGAGCGGGAGGGCACCAACTGTGAAAATCTGCCCGAGACCCATGAATTCCTGAAGAGGATGCGAGCCCACGTGGACAGCCGTTTTAAGAACCGAATGTTCCTCGGAGAAGCAAACCAGTGGCCGGAAGATGCGGTGGCATACTTTGGAAACGGGGATGAATGCCACATGGCCTTCCACTTTCCCTTGATGCCGAGGCTCTTTATGGGCCTTCGCATGGAAGATCGTTTCCCGATTCTCGATGTGCTTGCCCAAACCCCTGAAATCCCCGAGTCCTGCCAGTGGGCCGTTTTCTTACGCAACCATGATGAGTTGACCCTGGAAATGGTCACAGACGAAGAGCGAGACTACATGTACCGGGTCTACGCTCAAGACCCCATGATGAGGATCAACCTGGGAATCCGACGGCGTCTGTCTCCCCTTTTGGGGAATCACCGAAGACGCATTGAGCTCATGAACGGACTTCTCTTCTCCTCGCCCGGGACACCGGCCGTGTACTATGGAGATGAGATCGGCATGGGAGACAATATCTACCTGGGAGATCGAAACGGGGTTCGCACTCCCATGCAGTGGAGCGGAGACCGAAATGCCGGATTTTCCAGGGCGAATCCTCAGAAGCTCTATTTACCCGTGATCATTGATCCGGAGTACCACTATGAGGTTGTCAATGTGGAGGCGCAGCAGAGCAATCCCCATTCCCTGCTATGGTGGATGAAGCGCATGATTTCCCTGAGAAAGCGATTCAAAGCTTTCGGCAGGGGCGCCGTCGAATTCCTTCACCCTGAAAACCCGAAAATTCTTGCCTTCCTGCGATGCCACGACCATGAGCAGATTCTCGTGGTGGCCAATCTCTCGCGCTTCGTGCAGTATGTGGAGCTGGATCTTTCTTCCCGTTCGGGGATGATACCCATCGAGCTTTTCGGCAGGACGGAGTTCCCTCCCATTGCCGATCGTCCCTATTTTCTCACCCTGGGACCTCACACTTTTTACTGGTTTTTGCTTCAGCCCGGCCGGTCCTCTTACGAGGCTTTGGAAGTTGGCCGACCGGGGCATTCACTGCCTTTATTATGGGCAGAGGAAGACTGGAATGAGATTTTTCAGGGGAAGACCAAAGGGGATCTGGAGAAGATCGTTCTAGGATACTTGCCGAAGCGGAGGTGGTTCGGAGGCAAAGCCAGGATCATAAAAGCGGTGGAGATCGGGGAGGTGCTCCGGGTCCCGAGCACCGGTTCATCCGGCAACATTGCACTGATCCGGGTAGAGTACCTGGATGGCGACGAGGAGAGTTACATCCTTCCCATGACGCTTGTGATGGGGAAGGAGGCTGAAAAAATCATTCAGGACTTCCCCGGTGCGGCCATTGTCCGCCTTCGATTCAAGAGCAAGGACGAAGAAGGAATTGTTCTGGACGCCCTTTTTGAGAAGAATTTCTGCGGCGCGCTTCTTGATGCGATGGCACGCAGGCGACGGATCAAAGCAGGGGCAGGGGAACTTGTGGCCACATCCTCAAAGGCTTTTCATGGTCCCCAGAAACCAGAGGGCGAAACACTGGAACCTCTTCCCCTGAAGGCGGAGCAGAGTAACACCTCCGTGGTGTACGGCCAGCGGTTCATTCTGAAGTTCCTTCGCAGGGCCGAGTTTGCCGTGAACCCTGATCTGGAAATCGGCCGTTTCCTCACCGAGCGGGACTTTAGCCATACCCCGCCCGTGGCCGGAGCGCTGGAATATCGCAGGGAGAACAAGGAGCCCATGACCGTTGCTATTCTCCAGGCCTTTGTTCCCAATCACGGGGATGCCTGGGCATACACGTTGGATATCCTGAATCACTACCTTGAGGAGATCCTAGCCCAACAAAAACATTTGGAGGCGATCCCCACGCCCAAAGGATCCATTTTCGATTTGGCCATGGAGGAGCCGTCTGCGGAAGCCCACCATCTGATCGGTCCCTATCTCGAGATGGTGAGGCTTCTGGGGCAGCGCACCGGGGAACTTCATGTGGTTCTCGCTTCGGCCTCGAATCATCCGGCCTTTTGTCCCGAGCCCTTTTCCAAGCTCTATCAGCGATCCCTCTATCAATCCATGCGAACACTGGCGGGTAGGATTTTTCCGCTTCTGCGCAATCGTCTCGGGGGTCTACCGGAAACACTCCGGCCGGAGGCAAAGAAGGTACTGGACCTGGAAAAGGAAATCCAGGAGCGATTTAAAAAGCTCCTGGACTATAAAATCAAAGCCAAAAGGATTCGTTGCCACGGCGACTATCACCTGGGACAGGTCCTTTTCACGGGCAAGGACTTTGTCATTTTCGATTTTGAAGGAGAGCCGGCCCGCCCGATCAGCGAGCGGCGGATCAAGAGATCGCCCTTGAGAGATGTGGCGGGCATGCTGCGATCTTTCCACTATGCTGTTTGCTCCGCTCTTTCAGCTCAGGAGGCTCAAGGCCTGGTCCATCCCGAGGATCGTGAGAAATTGGAGCGCTGGAGCGGTTTTTGGAACCATTGGGTTTGCGCGGTATTCTTGAAAGCCTACCTGGAGGCGGCTTCTTCGGGATCCTTTCTGCCGGAAAAGAAAGAGGAGCTTCAGGTGCTCCTGGACGTTTATTTGCTGGAGAAGGCTGTTTACGAACTGGGCTATGAGCTCAATAACCGCCCCGATTGGGTGAAAATCCCTCTCAAGGCGATTACCCAGCTGTTGGCTCCGGCGGCATGATTTGTGAGGTCGGCAGTGCCGGCAAACCCGACGCCAATAGAAACCCGGAAGGAGGAAAAGTTGCAAAATTCAGTACGTTATGACCACAGCCTGCTCACAAAGGACGACATTTTTCTTTTCAACGAGGGGAATCACTTTCGCCTTTACCAGAAACTGGGAGCCCATGCAGTCAACACAGGGAGCGGAGAAGGAACCTATTTCGCGGTTTGGGCCCCGGATGCGGAGCAAGTCTCTGTGATCGGCCAATTCAATGAATGGAATAAAACGAGCCATCCTCTCAGGCCGAAAGACTCATCGGGAATCTGGGAGGGCTTCATCCCGGAGATCCATCAAGGTACTGCCTACAAGTTCCATGTGCGATCCCGATACCTTGGCTACGGCGCGGACAAGGCCGATCCATTCGCCTTTTATGGCGAAGTACCCCCAAATACGGCCTCCATCGTCTGGGACCTGGACTATGCCTGGGGGGATCAGGAGTGGATGAAAAAGCGTGAATCCCATAATAGGTCGGAGGGCCCCATCAGCATCTACGAGGTGCACCTGGGTTCCTGGATGCGTTTGCCGAACGAAGGGAATCGGCCCCTGACTTACCTTGAACTGGCTCCCAGACTGGCCCAATATGTGAAGCGCATGGGGTTCACTCACGTGGAGTTCCTGCCGGTGATGGAGCATCCCTTTTACGGTTCATGGGGATATCAAACCGTAGGATACTTCTCTCCCAGCAGTCGATATGGACAGCCCCAGGGGTTCATGTCCCTGATCGACTGCCTTCATCAGCACGGGATCGGGGTGATCCTGGACTGGGTACCGAGCCATTTTCCCAAGGATGAGCACGGGCTTGGCTACTTTGACGGCACACACCTCTTTGAGCATGCGGATCCCCAAAAAGGAATCCACCCGGACTGGGACAGCTTCATTTTCAATTACGGCCGAACGGAGGTGCGCAGTTTTTTGATCAGCAGTGCGCTGTTCTGGCTGGATATGTACCATGTGGACGGTCTTCGGGTGGACGCTGTGGCCTCCATGTTGTATTTGGACTACTCCCGCCAAAACGGAGAATGGATCCCAAACCAGTACGGAGGAAACGAAAACCTGGAGGCCATCGTCTTTCTCCGCCGGTTTAACGAGGAAGTGTACAAAAATTACCCTCACGTGCAAACCATCGCCGAAGAGTCTACCGCGTGGCCCATGGTCTCCCGGCCTACCTACGTGGGTGGATTGGGCTTCGGGATGAAATGGGACATGGGCTGGATGCACGACACCCTGCTCTACATGTCCAAAGATCCGATCCACAGGGGCTACCACCATAATCTCCTGACCTTCCGAATGCTCTACGCCTTCCATGAAAATTTCGTTCTGCCCCTCTCCCATGACGAAGTGGTCCACGGCAAGGGATCCCTCCTGCGCAATATGCCTGGAGACGATTGGCAGAAATTCGCCAACCTCAGGCTTCTTTTCGGATACATGTACGCTCAACCCGGGAAAAAGCTGCTGTTCATGGGGGGGGAGTTCGGTCAATGGAACGAATGGTATCATGAGGTTGGTTTGGATTGGAACCTGTGTGACTATCCTTTCCATTCCGGCGTTCAACGCTGGGTGGAGGACCTGAACAGGCTGTACCGAAACGAGCCGGCATTGCACCAGTTGGATTTTCATCCAGAAGGGTTTCAATGGATCGACTGCAATGATTCCGTGCAGAGCACCATCAGTTTGATGCGGAAGACTCGGTCCTCCGAGGGGATGATGATCGTTATCTTAAATTTTACTCCCGTGCCACGGCACAACTATCGCGTGGGGGCACCCAAAGGGGGTTTTTGGAGGGAGGCGCTGAACAGCGATGCATCCCATTATGGAGGAAGCGGCCAGGGAAATATGGGTGGCGTCGAGGCCGTTCCCATTTCCTGCCACGGCCAACTCCATTGCCTGAACTTAACCCTGCCTCCCCTCGGGGTTGTTTTCCTCAGGTGGGAGGGGGAAAATCAATGAATTCAAACCGACTTGTTCTCAACCTCCCCTGAGTGCAGTCAACGTTCCCTCTGCTCGTGGGCGCCCTACGGTCAAAAGGTAGGTGTCCTGGTGCGTCCCGTCCTTCAGGCAGCGAATCGTGCCCGTCAGAGGGAGGAAAAAGCTATGATCATACCGCAGATTCATAGATCTCGGCACCCTTTGGGCGCACGGATTGGACGGTGAAAAAGGGAAAGAAAGTGAGCATTGTTCTTTAATATGGAGAGACACATTTGCATTCACTGCCATTTCTATCAGCCTCCACGGGAAAACCCCTGGCTTGAGGCTATCGAGCTTCAAGACTCCGCTCACCCCTATCATGACTGGAATGAGAGAATTACAGCGGAATGCTATGCCCCCAACGCAACTTCCCGCATTCTGGACGAGCAGGGTCGGATTGTTCAGATCGTCAACAATTATAAAAAGGTCAGCTTCGACATGGGGCCCACACTGCTGGCTTGGTTGGAGGATTCGGCGCCGGACGTTTACGCGGCAGTTCTGGAGGCTGATCGGGAAAGCCAGAAAGTCTGCTCCGGTCATGGCTCCGCCCTGGCCCAGGCTTACAACCACATGATTCTCCCCCTGTCAAGCCGTGGAGATAAGTACACACAGATTCTTTGGGGGATCAGGGACTTCGAGAGCCGATTCGGGCGAAGTCCTGAAGGAATGTGGCTGCCCGAGACCGCCGTGGACCTGGAAAGCCTCGACATTCTCGCGGAAATGGGGATCCGCTTTACCATCCTGGCGCCGAGGCAGGCCAAAAAGGTCCGCTCCCTCAACCAGAAAAAATGGCTGGATGTGAGGGGAGAAAAAATCGATCCAACAACGCCCTATACCCTTGATTTACCCTCGGGCAGATCGATCTCGCTGTTTTTTTACGACGGGCCCGTTTCTCGCGCAGTCGCCTTTGAACAGCTCCTGACCCATGGAGAGACCTTCGCCCAGCGACTTCTTGGCGGTTTTTCAGAGGGCCTAAACCGCCCCCAAATCGTTCATATCGCCACAGACGGGGAAAGCTACGGGCATCACCATCGCTATGGAGACATGGCCCTTGCATATGCAATCCACTACATCGAAAGCAGGAACCTCGCCCAGTTCATCAATTACGGACTGTATCTGGAGAAATACCCGCCCGCTCATGCCGTGAAGATTTTCGAAAATTCTTCCTGGAGCTGTGTCCACGGAGTGGAGCGATGGAAGGCTGATTGCGGGTGCAACTCCGGCGGCCATCCGGGATGGAATCAGGCCTGGCGCGCCCCCCTTCGAGAGGCGCTAGACTGGCTTCGGGATACCATGGCTCCAGCCTATGAGGAGAAGGCTCGATCCTTTCTGAAAGACCCCTGGCAGGCAAGAAACGAATACATTCACGTGATTCTGGATCGATCAAATGAAAGCATTGAAGCGTTCTTGCAATCGCAGGCCCTTCGGCCTCTGGGTGAGACGGAGAAAATCACCGTTCTCAAACTCATGGAGCTTCAGCGTCATGCCATGCTCATGTACACGAGCTGCGGTTGGTTTTTCGATGAACTGTCGGGAATTGAAACGGTCCAGGTGATTCAATATGCGGCTCGGGCGCTGCAACTCGCCCAAGAGGTGCTCGGGGATGCCACCGAACAACGGTTCGTGGAACTCCTGGCAAAGGCGAAGAGCAACGTGTCCGAGTTTGGAAACGGGCGTCTCATTTACGAGAAATTCGTCAGGCCCGCCATGATCGACCTTCCAAAGGTATGTGCCCACTATGCGGTGAGTTCCCCTTTCGAGGACTACGGCGAGGAAGTGAGGATTTCATGCTACAAGGTGGAGCAGCAAGACTACCGAATTGCTGAGGCGGGAAGGTCGAAACTCGTGTGGGGAAGGGCAGCGGTCAAATCGGAAATCACCCTGAACTCCGCCGTCCTCGCCTTTTGTGTTCTCCACTTCGGTGATCACAATCTCACCGCCGGTGTGGAAGAATACAGGCCAGAAGACGGTTTTCCAGGATTCATTGAACAAATCACCCGCGCTTTCAACTCGGGTGACCTGACCGAGGCCATTCGAAGGATCGACGAGCGCTTTGGGGAGTCCACCTATTCCCTTCGCACTCTTTTCCGGGACGAACAACGAAAGGTCCTCGACGTCATTCTGGAATCCACCCTTTCGGACGCGGAAGCCCTGTATCGCCAGATTTATGAACATAACGCTTTCTTCATGCGATTCCTAAAGGACATGGGCAACCCTGCGCCCAAGGCGCTTTACACTGCCGCGGGGTTCGTCCTGAACGCCAGTCTCCGGCGCGCCCTTGAAGACGAAGGGTTCAACCTGGAAACGATCCACCATCTCCTGAACGAGACCAAGTTGCAGGGGATATCCCTCGATTCGGAGTCCCTCGAAATGCCTCTGCGAAAAAGGATCGAGGAAAAGGCCGAAGCATTTCATGCCGCTCCTCATGATCAACCCCTTCTGGAGGAGCTCGAGGCCACCCTGGGGATTCTTGATTTGCTTCCTTTTCAGGTGAACCTCCGAAGGGCGCAAAACCTTTGCTATGACGTGCTCACCAGCATCTATCCCCAAATGAGGGAAAAATCGGCTCACGGTGAGGTGGACGCCGAGGCCTGGACGAGCCACTTCCTTGCTGTCTGTGAAAAGCTATCGATCGGGGTTTCGGGGTAGCATGATGCGTGTCCCTTTAGCCACTTACCGCTTGCAGTTCGTCCCTTCCTTTGATTTCCGCAAAGCAAGAGAGGCCGTTGCCTACCTGGCCTCAGCGGGATTTACGGATATTTACGCTTCCCCTATCTTCAAGGCGAGAAAAGGAAGCGCCCACGGCTATGATGTGGTCGATTCGAACCAACTTCAACCTATACTGGGAACGGAGGCCGACTTGCGACAGCTCAAAGATGAACTTGCCTTGCACAACATGGGCTGGCTTCAGGATATCGTTCCAAACCATATGGCCTTTGATGGACAGAACTCTATGCTCATGGACGTCTTGGAGAACGGTGAGCATTCCGCTTACCACGCTTTCTTTGATATCCAATGGAACCATCCCCATGAAAGCATGCGGGGTCGGGTACTCGCCCCGTTTTTGGGAACCTTCTTCGGCGAGTCCCTGGAAAAGGGTCAAATTCGGCTCAACTACGATGCAGACGGTCTGCATGTTTGCTACTACGACTTTCAATTTCCCCTAAAGATGGAGTCCTATGCGAGCGTGTTCACGTACCAACTGAGCAGGCTCAAAAAGGCAATCGGAGCGGATCATCCGGACTTCATCAAGCTTCTGGGAATCATGTATACCCTCAAGAATCTCCCCTCTCTGGATGAAACCGCTGAAAGATATGATCAGATCCGATTCGCCAAGAGATTGCTGTGGGAGCTTTACACGCAAAGCAGCCAGGTAAGATGGTTCATCGACGAAAATGTAAGGACCTTTAATGGCAAACCGGGAGATGCCTTGAGTTTCAACCTTCTGGACGAGCTCCTCTCCGGGCAACTCTTCCGACTGTCTTTCTGGAAAGTGGCCACTGAAGAGATAAACTACAGGAGGTTCTTCAACATCAATGAGCTCATTTCCTTGAGGATGGAGGATGAAGACGTTTTCAACAAGACCCATTCCCTGATTCTCAACCTCATTCGCACCAAAACGATTTCAGGATTGAGAATCGACCATATTGACGGGCTCTACGATCCCGCATCCTATTTGAGAAGGCTGAAGCATGAGGCGGGAGACTGCTACGTGGTTGTGGAAAAGATCCTTGACATGGAAGAGGAGCTTCCCTCTTCCTGGCCGATTCAGGGAACGACAGGGTATGAGTTTTTGAACTGGCTGAACGGGATCTTTATCCGAAAAGAAAGCGAAAAGAAGGTTACAAAAACTTACGGGCAATTCACGGGCCTGACCGCATCCTGCGATGAGATCATTTACGAAAAGAAAAAACTCATCCTGGAAAAACACATGACCGGAGACATGGATAATCTCGTTCAGCTCCTCGAAGGGGTCACCAGCAGAGACAGGCATGGCGCCGATATCACCGTATATGGCCTCAAAATGGCCCTTATGGAGATTATGGCATGGTTTCCGGTATACCGAACCTATATGGACAGCGAAATCCTTCCCGAAAAAGACCGGGATCGCGTCAGGGTGGCGGTGGAAAAAGCCCGCCATCGAAATCCCGGCCTGATCAACGAGTTAAAATTCATCGAGCGATTTCTTCTCATGGAGTTCGAACAGGTTCTTTCCGAGTCGGAAAAAGAGCGCAGGATTCATTTCATCATGCGATTTCAACAGCTTACGGGACCCCTCATGGCCAAGGGGTATGAAGATACCACCCTGTACGTGTACAACCGACTTCTCTCTCTGAACGAGGTGGGAGGAGACGTAAAACGATTCGGCATTTCGCCGAGGGAATTTCATCACTTCAATAAAAGGAGGGGTGATTTGTGGCCTCATTCTCTAAACGCCACCGCCACCCATGACACGAAACGGGGAGAAGATGTGAGGGCGAGGTTGAATGTCCTATCCGAACTCCCGGAGGAATGGGAAACGAACCTCAGGCTCTGGAGCCGCATCAACAGAGGAAAAAAAGAAAAGGTCCGGGAGACCAAGGTTCCCGTTGAGAACGATGAGTATTTTCTTTACCAAACCCTTGTGGGGGCTTTCCCGTTTGATCAGGACGCCCTTCCTCCGTTTCTGGAGAGACTGAAGGAATACATGATCAAGGCCGTTAGAGAGGCGAAGGTCTACACGGCATGGCTCAAGCCTGACACGGCTTACGAAAATGCGTATCTTTCTTTTATGGAAAAGATCCTTGCCCCCGCGGAGGGAAACCCATTCTTGAAAAGCTTTCTCCCTTTACAAAAAAAGATCGCATACTATGGGATCCTGAATTCCCTTTCACAGACCTTGGTTAAGATCAGCTCCCCCGGCTTACCGGACTTTTATCAGGGAACGGAGCTCTGGGATCTCCATCTGGTTGATCCGGACAACCGCCGCGGTGTTGACTTCGAGAAGCGACACGCTTTGCTGGAACAGATCCAGGCCAAGGCCGAGCACAATTTGCTCCAATTGATCACGGATTTGATATCCAACAGCGAGGATGGGAGAATAAAGCTTTTTCTCATATGGAGGGCTCTCAGCGCACGAGGGGAATTTCATCCCCTCTTCACGGGAGGATCCTATATGCCGCTGGAAGGCAAAGGGAAGTACGCGAATCATATCCTCGCATTTGCAAGAAGACAGCAAAACCACTGGGCTGTCACCATCGCCCCGCGTCTCATGACCGCCGTGGTCCCTGAGGGTGAGTGGCCTCTCGGAGAGGAAATCTGGGAGGACACCGAAGTGATCCTGCCCGGCAATGTTCCCACCAAATGGGAAAACGTTTTTACCGACCAAATCGTGACCGGAGATCCTTCACTGCGCATCGGTGGGGTGCTCCGCCATTTTCCGGTTGCTTTGCTCATAGGGAAGGAGACAATATGAGGCGACGAGGAAGCGGGATTCTTCTCCATATCACCTCCTTGCCCTCGCCTTTCGGCATCGGGGATTTGGGTCCTTCGGCCTATGAATTCGCCGATTTTCTCACGAGGACAAAACAGAGTTACTGGCAACTCCTGCCATTGAATCCCACCGAGATCGAGCACCATAACTCGCCTTACCACAGTACTTCCGCTTTCGCGTTGAACCCTTTGCTCATCAGCCCGGTGTTTCTTTTAAAGGACGGCCTGCTCTTACAGGAGGACATCCATGATGCCCCGGCCTTTCCTCCTGCCCATGTGGCGTATGGCGAAGTGGTGCTTTACAAGGAAAAGCTTTTCGACAGGGCATACGCGCGATTTTCTGAACAGGGAGGAGATACCGAATATCAGCGATTCTGTTGGGAAAACAAGCATTGGTTGGACGATTTTGCTTTTTTCACGGCTCTCAGAGGTCATTTTCCCGGTATCCCTTGGTGCGACTGGCCTCCGGAGGTGCGGGACAGGCAACCGGAAGCCTTGAGATCCATCGAAGCGGACCTGGCCGCTCAAGTGGGTCGAGCGAAATTCTTGCAGTACGTAACGAACAAGCAGTGGAAGGCTCTGAAGGATTTTTGCAACGAAAAGGGCATTCACATCATCGGTGATATCCCCATTTACGTCCAGTACGACAGTGTGGATCTCTGGGTGCACCCCCAATTCTTCAAGCTGGATCAGCAGAGAAAACCCACCGTCGTTGCCGGAGTCCCACCCGATTACTTCAGCGAAACCGGCCAACTGTGGGGCAATCCCCTGTATCGCTGGGACCTGTTGAAGGAAAGGGGATTCTCCTGGTGGGTGCAAAGGGTGGAACGGAACCTGGAGTTGTTCGACATCGCTCGGGTCGACCACTTCAGGGGACTCGTCGCTTACTGGGAGATTCCTGCGGGGGAGTATACCGCCACGAAAGGCAAATGGATCCAAGCCCCCGTGGAAGAGCTCTTTCACGCGATTTTCAAGAAATATCCCTATGCGCCTCTCATTGCGGAAGATCTAGGAGTCATCACCCCGGATGTGAGGGAAATCATGCATCGATTCGGCCTGCCGGGCATGAAGCTACTTCTCTTCGCCTTCGGTGATGATCTGGCGACGAATCCCTATATCCCTCATAACGTGGTAGAGAACTGTGTCATATTCACCGGAACCCACGATAACAACACGGCAAGAGGCTGGTTTGAAAAAGAAGCCGGTCCTGAAACCAGGGAAAGGCTTTTTCGCTACCTGGGCCGGAAATTGGCTGCGGAGGAAGTCCCATGGGAACTCGTGCGTCTGGCCATGATGTCGGTCGCCAATACGGCGATTTTCCCTCTCCAGGATCTTTTGGGGCTGGGCGAGGAAGCTCGAATGAACCGCCCGGCCCGGGCTGAAGGGAATTGGCGGTGGCGTCTTCTGCCCGTGCAACTCGCCTCTGACGTGGAGAAAAAACTCCTCGAAATGACGGAAATCTACGGACGCAGTTGAACAAGGATGCGGACGGAAAGGCAGGATATGAAAGAGAAAGCTCTAACCAAGGTATTTCAATTCTCATCCAGTGCTTCTTTGGAAAAACTCACGGGGCAAAGGGCGCTGAACCTGCGAGGGCTGTTGGATCTGATCAAGACCTGCTCCGATTCGGCCATATTTTATCACACCTTTTCCGCCTTCCTGAAGCTACGCGAAGCGCAGGTTCCTTACAACAGCGATTTTGCCGTCTGGGTTTCGAGAAGTCTCAATGAAAAAGCGCTCGCGGAAAAGCTCATGGCTATCGATCTTTCAGAATATAATGCGATCAAGAATCTGAGGTCTCGCCTCATTGAGGTGATTCAGAGTTACGCGGAGGAGAACTCTCCAGTCTTTCAGAAACACGCCAATGAGCCTTTCTACCTCCACGACGTGATGCGGGTGGTCTATTTGACCGACAAGTTTGCTTATGACCTGCTCTCCTTTCGCGATTTGCTTTCAACGGTCAGCATTTATTCCATTTACTACCACTTCATTGAATCCAGGCTAAACACTCAACTTCAGACCGATGACTTCTCCGCGTGGATAGAGAAAAGCCTGGGTTTGCCTGAATTAGCCAAAATAATTAGAAAAATCGATCTCAGCGTATACACCTTGGAAGGATTGAGAGCTCGAATGATCCAGTTGATTGATGAATATAGGGAAAATTCAAATCCCGAACGGAGACAAAGCCGGGAGCGCGCAGATGACTGAACCAAGCCTGTGGGATTACAGAGAAGTGGTGGGTCCCAACATCATTGAGGAACTCACGATCCTGGCCTCCCATGTGGGGAACCGGTCGATAAAAATGATAAACTCCACCGCGGTGGGGGGCGGCGTGGCCGAGATGCTCCACCGTATGGTGCCCCTGCTGAACGAGATGGGGATCAGCACGGAGTGGCAAGTCATCCAGGGAGCGGACGAGTTCTATGAAATCACGAAGGAGTTTCACAATGCGTTACAGGGAAAAGAGATGCGATTTGAGAAGGCCGCCCTGGACACCTACCTCGCCTATAACGAAAAGAACCATGCCCTCATGGATTTTGATCAGGACCTCGTGGTGGTTCACGACCCCCAGCCGGCTGCATTGATTCACTGGGAAAAGAAACGGAAAAACAGATGGGTGTGGAGGTGCCATATCGATCTGTCTCACCCGAATCCACAACTCTGGGGATTTCTCAAACCCTACATCGAAAAATACGACGCGGCCATTTTTTCTTCGGCGCTTTTCTCGCCGGAGCTGAGCGTCCCTCAATACCGCTTCTACCCTGCCATCGACCCCCTGGACGAGAAGAACAAGGAACTGGATGAAACGTACGTGACCAGGATCTTTGAAAAATATGGAATCCCGAGGGACAAACCCATTGTAACTCAGATTTCCCGATACGATCCCTGGAAAGACCCCGTCGGTGTGGTCCGAGCTTTTAAAATGGCCAGAAAGTATGTGGATTGCAACCTGCTTTTGGTGGGAGACAAAGCCGCTGACGATCCTGAAGCCGAAAAGGTTCTGGCCGAGGTCAAAGCGGAGGCGGGAGATGCCCCCGATATTCACATCCTGATGTTCAGTCCCTCCATTGCCAGTGAAATCAATGCATTTCAGAGAGGGTCCGATGTGATCCTTCAGAAATCCATCAAGGAAGGATTTGCCCTCACCGTGTCAGAGGCGCTTTGGAAACGACGGGCCGTGATCGGCGGTGCAGTGGGAGGCATCCCCGCGCAGATCATCCATGGCCATACAGGCATCCTGGTCCACTCCGTAGAGGGAGCCAGCCTCGCCATCCGTTCCCTTCTCAACCAGCCCGGTTTTGCCCGACGGCTGGGCAGCACCGGTCACCAGCGTGTGAAAGATGAATTCCTGATCACCAAGAACCTGAAACGCTACCTCCTCCTCCTTCTCGCCCTGGATAAACCTCGCGATGAAACAATCTTCCTTTACCAGTGAGCATCCGTCTCCGGCATCTGATCGAATCTCGCCCGGGAGCCCACTACTCGGGGCAAAAAGAAGCCGGGCCACCCGTGGGCGGCCCGGCTTCGCACTGCCCCTTTCCAGGCAGGGTGTGCCCCTGACCTGTTACTTGATATCGATCTTTTTCACTTCGGGTCCTTTTTTGTGGGGCATTTCCAGCGTCAGCACACCGTCCTTGAACTTGGCGTCAATTTTCTCTTCCTCCACCTCCACCGGCAACCGAAAAGTTCTGGAAAAAGACCCGTAGCTACTTTCCTTGATGTAGAAATTGGCTCCCTGTTCCTCTCTCTTCGTTTCCTTCTTACCTGTGACCGTTACGACTCCGCTGTCCACCGTTACGGAGATATCGTCCTTTGTGAGCCCGGGAAGTTCGGCGGTGAAGAAGTATTTTCCGTCTTTTTCATAGAAATCAACTACCGGGGTCCATTCCTCCCCCCGCTGCCATTCGGGCCATAGACGGTAGGATTCAGGCCATAGACGATCGAAGAAAACATCCCCCATTGGTTCTCGACCAAATGGAGTCATCCACCAAGGTCTACTCCCTCTTTTTCTTACACTCAGTTCCATAATCTCCCTCCTCTCTTCCTCTAATCTTCCGTATTATTTATTTAATCACGATTTGAGATCCGTCAAGGAAAGGGACCCCGCCATGTTTCCTCCCTTGAACCTCTTGAAGTTGACCGGCGATCATTTCGAACCTATAATGAAGCCGGACGGACGGAGAAGCGTGGCCATGAAGGGGAAACGAAAAAGGAAGGCTTGATCGATACCGGAGGTAAGCATGTTCGGCAAGAGGAAACGGAACAAGGACGAAGCCCAAGAGGCCTTGCTGGAGCAAGCGCAAACCGAACTGATCGGGATTTTCGAGAAAATGCCCTATGAAGTCCCTCTTGTTCTCTTCACGAGCCCGGCGAAAAACGAAGTCTTCAATCAGGCTTGCAGGCAGATCATTCGCGCGATCCGCCAATTCACTCCCAAAATCACCCTGAGGGAATACGACATCGACCACAAAATGGCAGCGCAATGGAATGTGGCCCATGCTCCCACGCTGCTCTATGATCCTGAGCGCTACCGTGTGAGGTGGCTGGGGGCCCCTATGGGGGAGGAGGGTAGAACGCTTGTTCAAGCGCTCATCATGATGGGATACAGGGAAACCCAACTGAGTGATCAATCCATCAAGGTGCTGAATCGGATCGGAGAGCCGCGTCACGTGAAGGTATTCGTGAGCCTTTCCTGCCCCTATTGCCCCCAGCAGGCGGTAAACGCTCTGAAAGCGGCCCTGGCAATCTTTGAGGATCTGATCCATCCCTATTGGAAGACACAAGCCTCCCCTCCGTCATCTCAACAGGCCTGACCTTCCCGGGAACCGCGGAATGAAAGGCCCGGACACGAGGCCACCTCAATAGATCTCTCTCCGGTTTTCCCGATGATCGACCAGATAAAGGAGCTTCGCCTTCTTCCCGAGTTTTTTCTTGATCTCTTCCAGCTTGGAGCGGTTCAACCAAAATGTGCGGATATAAACCTTTCGTAACCCTTCCTGGACATTCTCGTACGTGCTCAGAATGCTCACCATGCGCCCCCCGTATTCCTGAATGACATCGGCGAGCTCCCTGATCGATCCCGGCTCATCTTCGACTTCAAAGGCAAACTGGATTCCTCTCGTTCCCACCCCGGTAACGGAGATCAGCACTCTGAAAATGTCCGCTTTGGTAATGACGCCCACCACCTTGCCGTCGTGGGTGACGACTGGAACCCCCCCTATGTTGTTTTTCAAAAGGACTTCCGCCGTCTCCTCCACCGTATAATCATAAGGCACCGTGATGGGGGTTTTCGTCATGACCTCCTTGACCTTAATTTTTGAGATCAGGTAAAGCAGCTCGTGGACCTCCAGCGTGGTAGCATCGGAGGCGGAAGCCTCTTTAAGATCCCGGTCCGTGATGATTCCCACCAGCTTGCCCTTTTCCATAACGGGCAGCATGCTGATCTTATTCTCCTTAATCAGCTTGAGGGCCTCTTGCATGGATTCTTCAGCGTTAACGACAATCACCGGCTTGCTCATCCAATTTTTCACCAACATCGCTAACCTCTCCTCTCTCGATCCGTCCTTTTCAAGTCTCGCGATTCCACTGCGTTGGCTTCGGCATGGAAAGCCTCCGAATTTCCCTCCATGGAAAGCTGGAAAAAGCCCAACTTATCAGAGGGACAAGACCTAACGTGCAGGGGATCTTCCTTCAGCAAGATCGGGGCGGATACGGCTGATATTAAGGAATTCATGTTCAAGATTCCTTCACCGGTAAAAGGAACATCCTTCATTTTTCCTCCTCTTTCAAGAAGAATTTGTGGCACTTGTCTATTTTGTGGGTTTCTGATATTTTGCAGTCGCCTGCAACGCTTCCGCAAGGAAAACTGAAATGATCGGTTCTCGGGGCCTTTTTGTTGACTCATGTGGTATGCACTGTTGCCGCTTCGGGCGTTATGAATCGAAAGGAGAGGGAGGAAGCGCCATGAATAGGAAAAAGAGGACGCCAAGAAACCTTCCATTTCTGGGCATGGGTCTTTTGCTCTTCGCCGTCCAAATCACCATTCCCCTGTTCCTTTGCCAATCCTCCCTTTGGGCGGCAAATCCCCTTAAAATCGGTCTCCTTGAGGAGCCCAAAACAGTCAATATCTGGATGGCTACGGATTCATGGTCCCACAAGGTGCTCAATCTGATCTATCAACCCCTCTACATCCGTGAACCAAGAGAGCTTAGACTCATCCCGTGGCTGGCAGAAAAGGAACCTTTCTATGACGAGGGGAGCCTTTCCTATACGATCAAAATCAGGGAGGCCAAGTGGTCCGACGGGTCAGCGTTCACGTCGGAAGATGTTGCCTTTACCGGCGAGGTCATCCGGGAGTTCAAAATTCCTCGGTACTATTCCAACTGGAAGTTTATCAAGGCCATAGAGACCCCTGACAGGCACACGGTCCGATTCCGCCTGGCGATGCCAAAGGCCATCTTTCTCTCAAGGACGCTCACCACTCCCATTGTACAAAAAAAGGAATGGGAGAGCTCCGTGAATTCCGCAAGAGGAAAGGAAAGGCCATTGTCCCATTTGCTCAAGCACAGGGTCGAAACACCCGTTGGAACCGGTCCGTTCGTCCTCAAGGAGTGGAGGCAGGGGGCGTATCTTTACCTCACCAAGAACAAGCACTTCTTTGCACAGGGAAAAGAAATTGAAGGGCACTGCATCGGGCCCTATATCGATGGGCTCGTTTTCAAAGTGTTCGGAACCACCGATGCCGCTATCCTGGCCCTGAAGAGAGGGACCATCGACATGTTCTGGTGGGGGATCCAGCCGGGGTATCTTCAGGATCTTCTTGATGATAAGAACATTGAGACCTTTTCCAACGAAAAGAGCGCCCTTTACTACCTGGGTTTCAATCTGAGAAAGAAGCCTTTCAGTGACTTGAATTTCAGACGGGCCGTGGCGACTTTGATTGACAAAGACTTTATCGTTCAACGAATCCTTCAGGGTTATGCTGTGAAGATGCATTCCATCGTACCTCCGGGGAATCGTTTCTGGCATACTTCGGACACTCCGAGCTATGGGGAATCCATGGGAAGGGATGAACGCATCCGAACGGCTTACGAAATGTTACAAAGGGCAGGATATACCTGGAAGAAACCGCCGGTCGAACCACAGGGAAAGATCGGCAGGGGAGAGGGAATCATCGAGCCCGACGGTCGCCCCATGGAACGGTTCACCATTCTTACCCCCCCCGCCGATTACGACCCGCACCGGGCCATGGTGGGAATCATGGTCCAGGAGTGGCTCAGGATGGTGGGAATTCCCGCCTTCTCCAAGCCCATGGCATTCAGCGCTCTGACGGAGCAGGTCAAAATGCATCGCCAATTCGATCTTTTCGTTCTGGGATACGGGCAGTTGTCTCTGGATCCGGATTACCTCAGAAATTTTTTTCACTCCAGCAACGACAAACCGGGCGGATGGAACATGAGTGGGTATAGAAACGCCTATTTCGATCGAATTGCCGACCGGTCTGCGGATATGATGGACGTGGAAAAACGACGGCAGATGGTACGGGAGATGCAAAGCATCATTATGCACGATATCCCCTATTTTCCTCTCTACAACCCAAAACTGATCGAGGGGACTCGGAAAGATCGATTCACAGGCTGGGTGCAAATGATTGGGGGCGTGGGCAATACGTGGTCATTCTGCACACTCAGGCCAAACGATTGACCCAGACTTGACGTTGTAAGATGCATCTTTTCCCTATCATAAAAAACCTCCGGATCCAGGATGTCCTGGACATCGTGTTCCTTACCGTTATGGTCTATCATCTCTATCTGTGGTTCTGGGGCACGAAGGCGTTCAAAGCGCTGGTGGGACTCATTGCGCTGGGAGTCGTTTTCACTTTCGCCCAATCCTGGGGGTTGTTCCTCACAACCTGGGTCTTCCAGATCCTCTGGCAGGTCCTGGTGGTCCTGCTCCTCATTTTGTTTCAGTCGGAAATCCGACAGGCGCTGGAAAGGTTCAATCCTCTCAAGGTCATCCGGGGGCGCCGGAGCTCTCTCGCAAAGAACTGGATTCCCGATTTCGTCATTCCACTGGTCTCCATGAGCAAACAGAACATCGGTGCTCTCATCATCTTTGAACGAAGGGACCTCGTGGACGAATGGATTACCGGGGGCACAGAGCTGGAAGGGGAAGTGAGCCCCGGGATTCTGATGAGCATCTTCCACAAGGCGTCGCCCTTGCATGACGGTGCGGTTGTCATACGAAATGACAGAATCGTCAAGGCCGCCTGCTACCTTCCCCTGAGTTCCGCGGACGGGCTTCCGAAGGAATGGGGGACAAGACACAGAGCCGCTTTAGGGCTCTCGGAGCGTTGTGACGCTTGCATTCTCGTAATCTCTGAGGAGCGGGGGGAGATCTCCGTTGCCCGCGACGGGCAAATGACCCTTCTGAAGAATACCGAGGAGCTTTCGAAAGTGATCCTTGAAGCGGTGACTCCCCAAAAGGCCAAGGGAGAATCCTGGATAGAGAGAGCACATTCCATGCTGTTCGATCGATGGGCTTTCAAACTGGGCTCTCTTGGCTTGGTGGTCGTCATCTGGCTGTTGCTGGCAGGCCAGCAGGACTTCGAGGTGGGGTTCAAGGTTCCCCTGGAGGTCAAGAATTTGCCGCCGAACATGGAAATCCTGGCGCCCCTGGATCCACGGGTTCAGATCACCGTTCGTGGACTCCGAAAGGACGCAAGCACCCTGGGGACCCGAAATGTCCGAGCGGAGCTCGATCTTTCCATGGCCCGGCTGGGCAAGAGGGTCTTTCGCATCACCCGCAACGAGATCGTCATGCCCACAGAAACCGTCGACCTGGTTCATATCGACCCCTCCCAGATCGAATTCAAATTCAAGGAAGCCATGGGAACGAAATAACGTCCTAGGGTCCTGCTAAGAACGGCACAAAGCTCGCTCCTTCATTCTTCCGGCCAGGGTGGAGGCTCCTGAAGGGATTTCCGGTAGTCCAGGTAATCACTTACCGTATCGATGTCCCGGTCATTGTAAGGCCTTTCCGGCTCAATCAGACACACTTGATGACTGTATTTTTCAAACAAAGCCCGGGCTCCCACATCCCCTCGAAGCGCAAGCATTTCCGGATACAACCTTCGGCTGAAGACCACCGGATGCGATCTCCTCCCCCGCACCGTCACTGCGCCCATGGGGAGACCGGAAGCCTTGTATCGGGCAAGGAAAAAGTCGATCAACCGGGAAGAAACATGGGGCATGTCCGCCAGGATCACCATCACGTGGTCATAGCCCTCCTCCACCGTTCGCAAGCCCGCAATCATCGAAGAGCTCATCCCATTTTGGTAACGCCTGTTTTCAACCACGCTGAGCTTTGGTAACCGCAACCTTTTTCCCAGGGCTTTTCGGATCTCTTGCGCCCGATGCCCGAGGACCAGAACCACGCGATCCAGATTCGAATTCAAAACCTCATCAAGGACTTGCTCAAGGAGGGTCTTTCCCCGATCAGGCAACAACTGCTTGGGCTGCCCCATCCGAGAGGAAGACCCCGCGGCAAGGACCAGGCCGGCCACTTTTCCCCCACGCTCGGCCGGCTCAAGCTTCCTCAGCGCCCCTTTCTCTCGATCCTCTTTCAAAGCCTGCATCAAAGACCCTGAGATTGGTTTCCTTGAATCGCCCCGGGCTTACTTGAATCACTGTTTCCCGCAGCTCGTGGTGGGAGAGGGGATCGTCTTCAAAGCTCGAAAAATAGCCAAGAAGGGCCAGGTTTGATGACACAGGAGCCCCTAAGCTAAGGGCAATGCGCCCCGCTGGCAGTGACCGGTACACGATGCCCATTTCCTCCAGATAGGACCGCACTTTCTTTCGGGGAAAGGGATCTCTTGAAATATCCGTATAGAGCTTTCCGTTCCTGGCAAGAAAGGGCAGGTTTCGGTAAGCCTCATTCTCTTCAAGGGCCAGCAAAAAATGAGCCGATCCGGTTCTGACCAGACTGCCCTCCACGGCTCCCAACCTCAGGTGGGAAACCACCGACCCACCCCGCTGCGCCATCCCGTGCGTTTCAGCCCCCATCACGTTGAAGCCCTTGTTCAGGGCTGCTTGAGCCAATATCCTGGTCATAAACAGGATACCCTGTCCGCCCAAGCCCCCCAGGACAATATTCACAGGGGTCCTCATGTCCTTCTCCCTAGGGAACTTCTCCTCTTTTCACGTGTTTTTCACCCGCCGGTGGATCCGGACGAGATCCCTATCGACCGTCCCCGAAGCTCAGACCTTGAAAGTGTCCCGGAAAGTCCGACCTTCGCTCTTCTTCCATCGGCATTCATGCCTCCACAATCGCCCCCTTTGGGCAGACCGCAAGGCAGACTCCGCAGCCTGTGCACAGGCCTTGATCGATTTCCGTCCGGCCCAGTGTCTCATCGCGGTACAGCGCAGGACATCCGAATCGATCATGACAGAAGTCACATTCCGTGCAATCCTCTGTGACCCTTACTTTCACCCTTCGAGGGATCGCTTCCTCCGGGTAGGCGATGACGCATGGATGCCGCGCAATAATGACCGCCACACCCCCTTCCGGATCTTTTACGAACTGGAAAGCCTTCTTCAACAACGCCCTCATGGTCTTGATATCATAGGGGTCCACCACTTCGATGAAGTCGATACCGCATCCCTGCACGACCCTTTCGAGGGCAATGGCCCTCCCCTGGCTGCCATCGGCTCTGATTCCCTGGGCGGGAGTCGGCTGCATCCCCGTCATGGCCGTGGTCTGGTTGTCCAGAATCACAAGGACAAATCTGGCCCCGTTGTAAACGGCGTTCAGAAGTCCCGCCGTGCCCGAGTGAAAAAAGGTGGAATCGCCGATGGTCGCTACAATCGGCTGCTCCACGTGATCCTGGGAAAAGGCGTGGTAAAAGCCCGAGGCCATGGTGATCGCAGCCCCCATATCGAGACAGGTATCCACGGCACCGAGATTGAGCCCCAGGGTGTAGCAGCCGATATCCGAGGTGAAAATGGCCTTTGGCTTTGCTTTCCTGATGGCGAAAAAGGAGGCCCTGTGGGCACAGCCGGGGCACAGGGTGGGTTTTCTCACGGGGAGTTCAAGGCTTCTTACAAGCTCCTGGGCATCTCGATCATTCTGGGAGCCCAGAGGATCCAGGTCAAGACCCTCCAGCACGCGGTTGAGGCTGCTGTAAACAACGTGCGGCACCAACTCTCCCTCTGACGGGACGTGATTCGAAAGGCGACCCAGGACCCTTTCCCTGTCCCGCAGGAAATACTCGATCACGGTATCGGTCTCCTCGATCACAAGCACCTTTTCACAGGCAGCCATGAACTCCCGGGCCAGACCCTCCGGAAAGGGAAACGGAGCGCCGATCTTTAAAACGGGAATATCCTTGCGGCCCGTTTCAGATAACAGATCCCGCACCACCGCGTAAGGAACGCCGCCGGCAACGACCCCCAGAGGGTAACGCTTTCCGGGCTCCAGATCGTGGAAATTGAAAAGGGCGAGGCGATCGAATCTTCTGCCGATTTCCTCCAGTTTTCGGTTTAGTTCCCCGTGGAGAACGAAACGAAAACGGGGCGTTGCAGCCCATCTTGCCGGGTCTTTCTCAAAGGAGGCCCTCCGGTCAATGCTTTTGAGATCACCCCATGGGAGGCTTTGCCGTGCATGACATACACGAATGGCGGGTCTCAATACAACCGGTATCCTGAATTCCTCCGAAAGTTCCAGCGCCGTTTTCACCATTTCGCGGGCCTCCTTCGGACTGGACGGATCCAGCACCGGAACCTTTGCGAGACGGGCCATCAGGCGCGTGTCCTGCTCCGTCTGAGACGAATGAGGCCCGGGGTCATCGCAGGAAATGATCACCAGCCCGCCCACCGTGCCCATATAGGCTGCACTCATCAGGGAATCGGCCGCCACATTCAACCCCACCTGCTTCATGCAGCAGGCCGCTCTTTTTCCCGCAACAGCGGCTGCAAAGGCATTGTCCAACGCCACCTTCTCGTTGATAGACCACTCCACGTATGTGTTCAAACCCGCCAGTTTCACAAATCGAACCACCTCGGGCACGATCTCGGAGCTGGGCGTGCCTGGATAGGAAGTAACCACCTGACATCCTGCCTCCATCAGTCCCAACGCGATAGCACCGTTTCCGAGGAAAATGTCTTCCCGCATCATGAATCCTCTCTCTTCAGCGTTCTTGCTTGCTCGATCAAATCCACCAGTGAGGCAATTTTCGATTTGCGGGGCTTTCCGAAAGCCTTTTCCCATTGCTCCGGGGTCAATTCCTTCCTGAGAAATGCTTCCACTGGAAAATGCTCATGCCAGCAGTCCAGGGTCTTGAAGCAGGGCAGATCCCCATTTTCCCATCGACAGTAGGAAAAGGAGATTTGATGACCCAGCCTGGGGCACCGGATCCTGTAATGGTCACCTGGGGGGATGTCCTGTTTTTTCGTCATTTGGTCCACATTCGCGGAAAACGGAATTCCCGATGTTCCCTCGAGCGCTGAACGCGGAATCGAATTAAACCCTATTTTGATCCAAAGGTCAAGCAAAGGGGTCCTCGCGTCAAAGGAGCGGAACCCCCGTAGCCCCTTTTCTCGATATGCCTTTCCAAATGGTTAGGAATATTGTAGAATAAGAATTTCAGTTGAGAGACTCATGAAAGGACACCTTACGACCTCATCCGCGGTAGAAAAGCGTCCAACCCGAAAAGGAGGGAAGGCATGGAAGCCATCGTGAAGTCGGGACTCTCTCCGGACAAGAAGAAGCTGCTTTATTACAAGGGCCTTCACGACATTGCGAACCGGATTCACTCGGCGAACGACATCGATGAAATACTGATCACCCTCAAAGACAGCATCCTGAGCCTTTTTGACGCGGATCGAATCACAATTTACGTGGTGGACGGCAAAACCAGGGAGCTTTACTCCCGCTTCAAGGCAGGAGACGAACCTGCAGAAATCCGGCTGTCTCTCCACAGCAAGAGCATTGCGGTTTACACAGCCAGGAATGCTCAGATCACCAACATCGCCAATGCCTACGACCGACACGAACTGGCCATGATCGATAAGGATCTTGTCTTGGACAGCACCTGGGACAAGAAGTCCGGGTATCTGACAAAGCAAATTCTAACCGTCCCGATTCTCTACAACCGGTATCTGATCGGCGTGTTGCAGCTCGTCAACAAGAAGAGTGGGGACCGCTTCACCCTGGAGGATCAGAATTCCGCCGTGGAAATGGCCAAGGTTCTCGGGATCGCCATTTACAATCAAATGAAAATCTCCCAGGAGAGGAGAAGGCGCTCCAAGTTTGACTATCTTCTCAGGAATCACATCCTTACCGAAAAGGAGTTGCAGCGAGCGATTGCCAGGGCTCGAATGCAGAATGCCACGATTGAATCCATCTTCCTCAACGAATTGAAGATCAAGAAGGAAGACGTCGGGCATTCCCTCGCGGAGTTCTATGGCTGTGAATACGTTCCCTTCGACAACAGCTTCCCCATCCCTGGAGACCTCCTGGCCAGATTGAAGCCGATTTACCTGAGAACCAATCTATGGGTACCCCTTTGCAAGGAAGACGGCAGGCTCAAGGTGCTGATCGACAATCCCCAGCGTCTGGACAAGATCGACAGTGTCAAAACCCTCCTTCCCGCCAAAGAATACGAATTTGCCGTAGGGCTGAGGGAGGACATCCTGCAGTTCCTGGACTACTTCTATGGCATCGTTCGCAGACACCACGGGGGGTCCATCGATGAAATCATCGGAAGGCTTGGAGCTCCGGAAGAGGAGGACGAAGACTCCGAAGACGCCGTGAGAATGCTCACCGAGGAGGACAGCGTGATCGTTCAACTGGTCAACAGGATCATCTCGGACGCCCATAGAAAAAACTGCTCCGATATTCATATCGAACCGTACCCCGGCAAAGAAGGGGCCGAAATCCGGCTGAGGATCGACGGCGTCTGCCAGAAGTATCAGGTCGTCCCGTACCACTATAAGCGGGCCGTGGTCTCAAGGATAAAAATCATGTCCGACCTGGACATCTCCGAGCGAAGGAAGCCCCAGGACGGGAAAATCAAATTCCGCAGGTTCTATCCCTTGGACATTGAGCTCAGGGTAGCCACCGTCCCCACGGTGGGAGGGGAAGAGGATGTGGTCATGCGCATCCTGGCCTCGGGCGAACCGATTCCCCTGGAGGCCATGGGCTTGAGCGAAAGAGACCATAACCTCATGATCCAATTGATTACGCAGCCCTACGGCATCTTTCTTGTGGTGGGACCGACCGGCAGCGGGAAAACGACCACCCTTCATTCAGCCCTCGCCCACATCAACAAACCGGAAACCAAGATATGGACGGCAGAGGACCCGGTGGAGATCACCCAGAGGGGGCTGCGTCAGGTTCAAGTGCAGCCGAGAATTGACTTTGGTTTTGCGGAAGCGATGCGGTCCTTTTTGCGGGCGGATCCAGATGTGATCATGGTGGGAGAAATGAGAGATCATGAGACGGTTTCCACCGGCATAGAGGCTTCTCTCACGGGCCACCTGGTCTTTAGCACCCTGCATACCAACAGCGCCCCGGAAACCATCACCCGGCTTCTGGACATGGGCATGGACCCCTTCAACTTCGCCGATGCACTGCTCGGGGTGCTGGCACAGCGCCTTTTGAGGACCCTGTGCAAGGATTGCAAGGAACCCTATCATCCAAGCCGCGACGAATACGATGCCCTCGTCCGCGCTTACCACGGGGACTTCGACGCCCTCGGTTTTCCCTATAACCATGATCTGAACCTCTATCGGACCAAAGGATGTGATAAATGCAATCAGACGGGGTATAGAGGGCGAAGCGCAATCGTTGAACTCCTCAAGGGGACGGACGAGGTAAAGGCCCTCATCCAGGGCAAGGCCAGGATGGAACAAATCCGCGAACAGGCCGTCGCCGATGGAATGACCACGCTGATGCAGGACGGAATCAGAAAGGTTTTCCTGGGATACACCGATTTTTTGCAGGTCCGAAAAGTGTGCATCAAATGACGGCCCCCTGCCTCCCTTCCGGTTCTCTTTATTTTTTAAGGGGTATTCCCTGAAAACCGGCCTTGAGCTCAGGACTTGGCAAGTCCCTTGCAACAAGTAACCCGATATCCGGGAAATCACTCCCGGCAGATGGTAGGAGGTGCCACGATGGTCAAGCCCAAGCGTCGACATTTCATCCTAATCGATCGGTCGCTGCAGTACAAATTCCTCGCTATCATCCTCATCTACAGCATGATCATCGTAGCCTTTCTCGCCGCTTTCCTCTTCGTCCCGGATATCCTCGACGTATTGAATGAAGACCTGGGCCTTGAATTGCGGGACCTGGCTGCAAATAGGATTCTGTACCTTCATTCTCGAGTCTGGCCCACAATGATTGCACTCATTTGCGTCCTGGGACTTCATTCCACAAGGGTTTTCCATCGACTGGTGGGATCCCTTTATCGGTTGCGATGGGCCATAACCGAGGTCACGAAGGGGAATCTCGGTTTTCGTGTGGAACTGAGAAAAAAGGATTTCCTCCACAGGGAAAAGGAAACGTTCAACGGGATGCTGGGGGTCTTGAACGAAAAACTCACAGGCATTCGGGAAAGCGCCCTGGACGCGCTCGCCTCCATGGAAAATTTGGAGGAGGGTGCTCCTTCGTCGAACGGACCGGAAAGAGAACACCTTCAGCATCAGCGAAAGAAGCTCGAAGCGCTGGTGGAACAAATTGGATTTTTTAGCCTCAAGGAAGGGAAGAGCCAAAAACACGATCCGGAAATGAGCGATACGAATGGATCTCAAAACCCCCTATGAAAGCTGCTGCCTCTGCCCCCGTCGCTGCGCCGTTGACCGCACCGGCACCCGGGGGAAATCCCATCCGGGGTTTTGCGGGGAGACCGATCGGCTGAGGGTAGGCTATGTGGGACCCCATTTTGGAGAGGAGCCCCCGATTACCGGACAAAACGGCTCAGGCACCGTTTTCTTTACGGGATGCTCCCTGAAATGTTCCTACTGCCAAAACCACCAGATTTCCCAGGGGGGAGTGGGCACGGAACTCACCCTGGACCGGTTGCTCGAAAGGATCGGGGAGATGATCCGGGTCCACCAGGTGCACAATCTCAACCTGGTTACAGCCGACCATTTCTTCCCCCATGCGTTTCACTTGGTAGAGCGCCTTCGCAAAGGAGGGTTCTCGCTTCCGGTGGTCCATAACCTGTCGGGGTACCAATCGGTCGGGATGCTCAAAGCCGCTCAGGATTTCGTGGATATTTACCTCCCGGACTTCAAGTATTCCGATTCTTCTCTCGCGGCCAGGTTATCCGCCTGCCCGGACTATCCCGACGTTGCCCTGGGGGCCATATCGGAGATGATCAGGCAGAAAGGGGTGCTGGATGCCTGCCTTTGCGATAAAGCCATCGCTCGTAAGGGGGTCCTGGTGAGACATCTCATCTTACCCGGGAAAATAACCAATTCAATCAATGCCCTCACAAGTCTCTTCCTGGAATTCGGAGCCAAATTGCCCCTGAGTCTCATGTCCCAGTACCATCCCGTTCTCCTTCAGAAAGACCCGGACTTGAATCGATTCCTTTCCAGGGAGGAATTCGAAGAGGTCTATGAATACGCTGTGGACCTGGGTTTCGAATGCCTCTTCGTTCAGTTTCCTCAAAACCAGACAACACGGGAGCATCAACGGTCTCCCTTCCTGCCTGACTTCCGGCAGGAAAAGCCCTTTGAGGGGCGAGCGGCTGCCGGGCATGTCGGAAATGGAAGTCTTCGTCTTGAAGACCCGGAGGGAAGAAAGCCTGGAGTTGACGTTCCTTGGAGAGTAAATGATGGCCAGCCGTAGGAGGTGGGTTTTCATCCCGCCATGGATCGGCAGATTTTTTGGTGAACACGCCTCCGGCTTCACGCTGCTCGAACTCCTCATCGTAACCGCCATGTTGGGGACCATGTTCGGCATTGCAATTCCCGTGTACCGAAACTACATCGACCGGGCAAGGGTGGTTCGTGCCATCGCTGAAATCCGGATGGTGGAAAAGGAGATTGCCCTGTATCGACTGGACCACCAGGATCCGCCGGAATCCCTCGAAACCATAGGGCGCGCAGATCTCTCGGATCCCTGGGGGAATCCCTACCAATATCTGACTGTGGCAGGCGCGGGTGGGTTCGGGCATCTCAGGAAGGACCGGTGGAATCATCCGCTCAATTCCGATTATGACCTCTACAGCATGGGAAAAGACGGCAAGACCAGTCAGTCCCTTCGGCCGCCGGTCAGCCATGACGATATCATCCGTGCGGACGATGGAGGATATGTGGGGCTCGCCTCGGAGTTTTGAACCATGAAGATCGACCCGACCTTTCTCAGAAGTCGAGTGGCGCGAAGAATTTTCCTGCTCTTCGTTTTATGCGCCTTCGTGCCCATTTCGGTGCTGGCGTTCGTCTCGTTCAGGCAGGTGACGGACCAGTTGAAGAAGCAGAGTCAACGGCGGCTTCATCAATCGTCCAAAGCCCTGGCCATGACCGTCCTCGAGCGGCTCACTTTTCTCGATAATGACCTGAAGATTCTCTCCAGCAGGTTCAGTGCGAAAAGCGAAGCTCCCGTGAGCGCCATAGCCGGCGAGGAATACGGTGAAATCCTGGAACAAAGGTTCAAGAGGCTGGCCCTTGTGAAACCTGAAGGAGGATCGAACCCCATGCTGGGCCACACTCAGCGTCCTCAAACGCTTTCCCTGGAGGAGCGACGGCATCTGCAATCCGGAAAGAGCCTGCTTTTGACCCATTCCGTCAAGGAAAATCCTCCGCAAATTTATCTGGCGCGGGCCGTCAAGCCACAAGATCCCGATGGGGGAGTGCTTTACGGCCAAATCAATGCCCCCTACCTGTTGGGAATTCACGAAGAAGACACGCTTCCTGCCATGACCGAGCTCTGCGTCCTCGATTCTTTCAATCGCGTCCTCTTCTCCACGGTTCCGATCACCCCCTCGTTTCTGGGCAAATTCGAGGCACAGAAGGCCCGATCCACCGTGGGCCGGTTCGAGTGGGAAGACGGGGAAAAGGAGTACTTTGGCAGTTTTCGGTCCGTTTTTCTGAAATTCTGGTACGCCACTGCGGGCTGGACGATTGTTCTGAGTGAGCCGAAATCTTACATTTTCAGTCCCCTTGCCTATTTCAAGAAGGTCTTTCCCCTCGTCACGCTCCTCTCCTTCCTGGTGATATTGCTGCTGAGCGCCATCCAGATTCGAAAAACCACACAACCCATCGAAAAGCTCAAGGAAGGCACGGAGCGCATCGCCCTGAAGCATTTCCATACCCGGGTCTCGGTGAGTAGTAACGACGAGTTTGAAGAACTGGCCGGTTCTTTCAATGATATGGCAAAACAGCTTGGCAGACAGTTTCATGCTTTGACCACCATGTCCGAGATCGACCGGGCCATCCTCTCGGCCCTTGATACAGAGAAAATCGTGGACACGGTGATCACGCGGATGAGTGAAATTTTTGACTGTGATTGTGCGACTGTGATCCTTTTCCAATCGGAGGAAAAGGGACCGGCGAGGCGTTTTCTCGGGATCCGCAAACCGGACTCCCATGAGGTTTCAAAGTCCTCTGACCGGATTGAAATCGCTCCCCGTGAGATCGCCGCGATCCTGGGGGAGCAGGAAATCGTGCAAATCCGAACTGGCGAAGAGCCTCCTGACGCCCTCACTTCCTTTCTGGGAAATGGGCATGGAAGCTGGGTGGTGCTTCCCCTGTTTGTTAAAAATACCCTGGCGGGCCTCATCGCTCTCGGGTCCACGGAACTTGCCGGATTGGATGAAGAAGATATCGTTCAAGCGCGCCAGCTCGCCGATCAGGTGGCCGTGGCCCTGTCCAATGCAAATTTGATCGAAGAGCTGGCCCTTCTCAACTGGGGGACCCTGACGGCTCTGGCACGGACAGTGGATGCGAAGTCTCCCTGGACCGCAGGTCATTCGGAAAGGGTGACCGAGCTGGCCCTCAAGATCGGCCGGGCCATGGCCCTTCCCACAGAGGAACTTGAAGATTTGCAGCGGGGTGGCCTCCTCCATGACATCGGGAAAATCGGCATTTCGGCGAGCATTCTCGACAAACCGGGCAGACTCACGGACGAGGAGTTCCGCAACGTGCAGTCCCATGCGCACGTGGGGGCCCGAATCCTGGAACCCATTGCCGCATACAGCCGCGTCATCCCCATGGTTTTGGAACATCATGAACGATATGACGGACGGGGCTATCCACGAGCTCTCTCCGGTGAGACGCTGAGTCTGGGAGCCCGAATCCTGGCTGTGGCAGATGTCTATGACGCCCTGGTTTCAGACCGACCATACAGGTCAGGCATGGATCCGGAACACGTCATTTCAATCATCAAGGAGGAGGCAGGCAAGCAGTTCGATCCCAAGGTGGTGCAGGCCTTCATCGAAGTCATGAAAGACAAGCGGGAGCAAGGACATGAGGAACCTGAAGACTAACCCCTTGCGGGAATGGAGGAAATGGAAACTTATCCCTTTCTTATTGGCAGTTTTCCTCTGTTTCCTTGAAATTCAGTGCGGGAACAGCAAGTCCGTGCCGGATGAATTCCTCGGTGTGTGGGAGGGATCCGGTCCAGCATACGAAGACTGCTACTTCGAATTGCGCAAGGACGCCATTGTCTTCGAAAACAGAAAAGAGCCCGAAACTTACTCCGAGAATACCATCGTAAGGTTTGAAGAGACCAAGGGAAAGACGGGGATCTTTTACACGATCACATACCGGGGTGAGGAAGAGCTGGAGTACAAGTTTCATTTCTACCATGATCCATCGAACGGCGGCTCCATAAGGCTGAGGAATAAGCCGGACGTCCGGTGGAAGAAAAAGGCAGGCGAAGCCCACTCGGATCGAAATTGAAATTCCGTGGCCCTCCTCTTCCATGCACTTGCAAAAGCAGGATTTTGCCGCTCAGGAAAAGGACCTTGCCGGGTACCGCCCAAGCGATCCTTTTCCCGGCGCTAAATTTTCTCGAAAAACTGCTGTAGTTCTTTGATGAGAGAGACCTTTGTTTCGGGAGACACATCGTCCTCGAAAAGGAACTCCAGCAAGAAGGTCATCCTGTAATCTACCGCTGAAGTCTGGTAGCTGCGTGAAGCGGTTACCTTCACGTCTTTCAGCTTGCGGTAGTTTTCTTTTTCGAGAAAACCTGTTTTCCGGAAAATAAGCGTGATGGCCTCTTTGGCGTCTTCCGAATTTTCCAGAACGATTTCAATCCCGTCCAATTTCTGCACAGCCTTGACGATTTTTTCGCTTTCTACCTTGACTTTCATCTTTCAACTCGAACAGGATGGTTTTGCCCTTATCTATCCGGTGCTTTTTTCACCCATGCCCCGGATCGGGGCCAGAAGAAGCCCGCGTTCGCTCGCTTTTTTTCTATTCCCGAACGGCTGGATTTTCCTCCACACTTTATTATTACAAGAAAAAGAAAAGCTCAACAGCATTTTTGCACTTCTCAAGCGCACCCAAAACCGAAGATGCTGTTCACAGGGACCGAGCACCCGGGTACCCTGTGATCGGCCGTCCAAAATCCATCCCGCCTGGGACTCATGTCAGTGCGGCTTTGTCGATGCCTGACGTGGAAAAAATGTCCCCATGGTTTTGTCCTGGTTGACATTGACCGGGGCGTTTGTTAAGAAAAACCCATTTTCCTCGACCTTCCAATCTGGTTTTTAGGATTTATCATTCCTATGGAAAGGAGTATCACTGCCTATGGACGCTATAACCCCTTTTTACGAAGTCAACGCAGCCCTTGTGGCGATGGGGGCGGAGAAATTAAATCTATGCATGCAATGCGGTATGTGCGCGGGCTCTTGTCCGTGGCGCATTGTAGACGGTCCCTTCAATGTCCGACGGCTAATCAGGATGGCCCAGCTCGGCGTGGAAGGATACGAATCGGACGACATTCTCTATGGCTGTACCACCTGCAACAAGTGTGTTCTAAAGTGCCCTCGCGGCGTGACGATCATCGATATTGTGAAGGCCATGAGAGCAATGATTGCCGAAACCGGGGCAATTCCAAGTGTTTTAAGGACGGTGACCGGGAGCGTACATAGCCAGGGGAACCCCTGGTCCGAGCCGAAGGAAAAGCGGACCGAATGGATGGCGGGCCTTGATGTGCCCGTCTTCGATCAGGAAAAAGAGTATTTCCTCTTCGTTTGCTGCACGTCTGCGTTGGATGTACGAAGCCGCAACATCGCTCGATCTCTCGTGAAAGTCCTCAATGCGGCCGGTATCCGGTACGGTGTGATTGGTGAAGAGGAGCGCTGCTGCGCCGAGTCTGTGAGAAAGATCGGCGACGAAGAGCTCTTCCAGAATACTGCAGCCAGAAACATTCAACTTTATAAAGACAAGGGTGTCCAAAAGATCATCACCACGTCTCCTCATTGTTTCTACACCTTCACCAAGGAGTATCCTGAGCTCGGAGGAGACTTCCAGGTGGTCCATTACACCCAGCTCCTTGCAGACCTCCTCAAAGAGGGTAGGCTCAAGGTTTCAAAAACCCTGGACAAAAAGGTCACCTATCATGACCCCTGTTACTTGGGAAGGCATAACGACATCTATGAGGAGCCTCGGGCCGTGATTTCAGCAGTGAGTGGAGGCAACCTGGTGGAAATGAGCAGGATCCGCAAAGAAAGTCTCTGCTGCGGTGGGGGTGGAGGCCGGCTCTGGATGGAAACCAAACCGGAATGGCGGTTCTCGGATCTGCGAATCCTGGAGGCCTGTGAGACCGGCGCTTCCATCTTGGCTACGGCCTGCCCCTACTGCATCTCTATGCTCGAAGATAGCCGCAAGACCAAGAACAAGGAGGATGAAATCGAGGTCAAGGATATCTCCGAGCTGGTTGCGGAAGCGCTCTAGCCTCTGCTTTTTCCTCACAAAAAGCCTTGCCCGCGAGGCAAGGCTTTTTGTAATTTCACCCCCTCGGTGTCTGGCTATTCCCCGGGGTGCCCCACCGGGTTGGTTTTTACCCCCCATGAGGGAAACAGATGCGCTGCGAGTGGGATCTGTCGCTGTTTGGAAAATCTTGAATCATCTCGCCTCTATGGAAATGAAAAGGAAATAATGAAATGAAAATCGCCTATCTGGATTGCTTTTCGGGCATCAGCGGCGATATGTTTGTGGGCGCCTTGCTGGACGCAGGACTTCCGCTTCACGACCTGGATGAGTGCCTGCAGAGCTTGCAATTAAAAGGCTACCATATCCAAGTGCGGCGAGAAGCACGCAGGGGGATATTTGGGACCCGTTTTGCGGTCACGCTGGATAAAGAGGCACAGGTCCCCAGGGGTATAAATGACATCCGATCGATTCTTGAACTGGCAGATCTCGAAGGTCAAATCAGGGAAAAATGTACGAGGATATTCGAGGACCTGGCCAAGGTCGAAGGAAACATCCACAATGTCCCACCGGAGGAAGTCCATTTTCACGAGATCGGTGCGGTGGATTCGATCGTGGACATTGTGGGAGCCGTATACGGCATTCAGCGGCTGGGAATACAGGCGATCTACGTCTCGGCTCTTCCAATGGGGTCGGGCTTTACCGAGAGCGCCCATGGCAGAATACCCCTACCCGCCCCTGCGACCCTAGCCCTCCTGAGAGGGGTTCCTGTTTTCGACTCGGGCGTCGACCGGGAAATGGTTACGCCGACCGGCGCGGCGCTGGTCAAGGCTCTGGCCACATCTTTCGGGGTCATGCCACCGATGGCAATCCTTGAAGTGGGCTACGGTGCGGGAAAAAGAGATCTTCCTGATCGGCCGAATCTTCTTCGAATCCTGATCGGCGAGGATCGGCCCGGAGCACAGCTCGATACCGTCATCGTTCTTGAATCCAATGTGGACGATATGAACCCCGAGTGGACGGGATATTTGATGGAACGCTTGTTCGCTGCGGGAGCCCTTGACGTGGTTTTCTGTCCTATCCAGATGAAGAAGAACCGACCCGGCGTTCAAATCCAGATCATTGCACCACCAGACCACAAGGAGGCCTTGACCGAAATTCTTTTCAGGGAGACAACCACGCTGGGGGTTCGATTCCGTTACAGCGAAAGGAGGGTTCTCCAACGGTCTTTTATAGAAGTGGAAAGCCCGTGGGGAACGATCAAGGTCAAGCGGGTTGTGCGCACGGACGGATCTCAGTATCTTCTGCCCGAGTACGAAGCCTGCAGGGAAATCGCGCTCAGGACCGGCCGGCCTTTAAGGGAGATTTTCTCCTGGGTCACGGCCTTGAACAAATGAGGCCAGGCTCCTTTGGGCCATGACCTGCGCTGATTGGTATCGATCAATGTGATTCGATTTCTACAATGGACCCAATACCTGCTTGATGTCAAAACCTCAATCTGATACTTTCTCCATTCAGGCTGTTTTCAGCAAATCCGGCTTTTCAGGAAAAGCGATTCTGGCCTTTTCCACGTGGTTCGGATCAGGGTTGATGCCCTTTGCGCCGGGCACCTTTGGGACGCTTGGAGCGATCCCGGTGGTCCTTTTGCTGAATTATCTGGAAACATGGCACTCCGCGCTCATCTTGATTGCTTTTGCGGCACTGGGAGTTTTCACGGCAGGTCGAACCCAGGATCTACTGGGAAGAACCGATCCTCCAGAGGTGGTCATTGATGAAGTCACGGGGTTCTTGCTTACCATGCTCTTACTGAAGTTCTCTTGGTCGGCCCTCTGTTTCGGGTTTTTTCTTTTCCGGTTTTTCGATATTGTAAAGCCCTATCCCCTAAAACGCGCGGAGAAACTCAGGGGAGGGTTTGGAATCATCATGGACGATCTTCTGGCCGGCCTTTATGCAGGCGCAGGGGGGAAAATCATTCTGTTTTTTGTTTCCTAGCGCCTCAAATCGACTGAAATGGAGGCGAAATCTCCAAGCGTTCACGGGGTAGTTAAATGTATTCTCAATGGACGGGTGATGGGGGCTTTTCTTACGTGCCGAGGCTTCCGGGCCCTGGCGGTGAGACGGATGGGATTTTCGACAGCCGCTATAGAAAAGCCCACATCCTTTCGTGATCAGTCAAAAAGAATTTCTCCTGGGGCGCTTTGTCAATGCCCCTGGATTTTACTGCCATGTACGGTGAAATCATCACAATAGGAAACGAGCTCACATCGGGCAGGACACTCGATCTGAATGCCTGGTATGCTGCCGGCAGACTCACGGCCTCCGGTCTCCATGTGACCCGAATCACGTCCGTGGGAGATGATCTCCACATGGTCAGCGAGGTCCTCAAAAGCGCCGTGGAGAAATCCTGTTTTGTCATCGTGACCGGAGGGCTCGGTTCCACGGAAGACGATATCACCAACCAAGTGGTGGCCGAAGCGCTGAAGCGACCACTGTGCCTGGATCGTCAGATGTTTGAGATGATCAAGAGCCACACGGAGTCGAGGGGAATCCAGATGACCCCCTCCCTGGAGAAGATGGCGTGGATGCCGGAAGGATCCAGGCTGCTGAATCCAAGAGGCCGAATTTGCGGCTTTTGTCTTGAAGAGCAACGGGTAAGGCTCTATTTTCTTCCCGGAGTACCTGACCAGATGCGCTACCTGATGGATAAAGTGGTGCTTCCGGAGATCCTGGTCTATTTCAAGACACTACCCGTCATGCGGCAACGAATCCTGAAGGTTTACGGACTCAGCGAACCTGGTATCGCTGAGGTTTTCAAGGAGCTGCAGGGAAAAACAGGGGAGGTGCTCTTTGGCTTCTATCCCCATTTCCCCGAAAACCATATCACCATCAGTCTCCGGGCCGAGGACGAGCCTAAAGTAATCAGGGAATTGGACAGGGTCGAAGCGAAGGTGAAGGATCTACTGGGGACTTACATCTTTGGAACAGAGGATGAAACCATGGAGGAGGTGGTCGGCCGGTTGCTTACGGAAAGGAATTTGACCCTCTGCGTGGCAGAATCATGCACGGGAGGCCTAATCGGGCACCGTCTCACGAACATCCCGGGGAGTTCAACCTATTTTCAAGGCGGGGCGCTCGTTTACAGCAACCAGGCCAAGCAGGATCTTCTCCATGTTTCTCCCGAGACCCTTGAAAAGCACGGGGCAGTGAGCAACAAAACGGCTGAGGAAATGGCTCGGGGCGTCCTGAGGCTTCTGAAGGCGAATATGGGTCTCGCTGTAACGGGCATAGCCGGTCCTGAAGGCGGCACCAAGGAAAAGCCCGTAGGGACCGTGCACATCGGATTGGCCTGCGGCGCGGAAATCTTTACCGGCAGATACCGGTTTTGGGGCAATCGGGAACAGGTGAAACTGAACACATCAACCATGGCATTGGACTGGGTTAGAAGGTACCTTCATGGAGATCCGTTCCTTCCTGGCCTTTGAGCTCCCTTCGGAAATCACGGATTTTCTCTCCCGGCTATCCGCCGAGATGAGGAGGTCCCGATTGGACGTCCGTTGGGTCGAGGCCACGAATATACACCTCACCGTGGTCTTTTTGGGGGATATTGCCATAAAGGATATCCCTTCCATTGGGGAAGCTGCCGGAAGCGTCTGTAAAGACCATCAGTCTTTTCAGATGGTTCTCAAAGGGATGGGGGTCTTTGCCAGCAAACGCGATCCCAGGGTTCTTTGGATCGGTCTCGAGGGCGGTCTGGAAAGGATGTCCCTTTTCAGAGACGATTTACAAAGAAAATTGGCTCCTTTTGGCATCAAGACCGAGAATCGCCCATTCAGGCCGCACTTGACCTTGGGTAGATTTCGAAAGGGGGCCAAGGCCTCCGCGGAGCTGGACGCCCTCTTGACCCGATACCACGGGCTGAGCAGCCGACCCTTCACTCTGGCTGAGCTCGTCTTCTTTAGAAGCGATCTAAAGCCCGGTGGAGCGCGTTACACAAAATTGAATGCCTGGCCCCTTGTAGGACAGGGTTCATCCTGAAACTTGAAAGCTCTGCCTATTCGGAGGGCAATCGAAACGTAAAAAAATCATTTAGGGGGAAGCTATGGACAGACATGCGGCAGTAGAGCAGGCAGTCTCTCAGATAGAGAGGCAGTTTGGTCGAGGGTCCATCATGAAAATGGGAGATCAAAAAGCCCTCGATATCCCTGCCATCTCCACCGGATCTTTGGCCTTGGATCTGGCCCTCGGTATCGGTGGAGTCCCGCGAGGAAGGGTCGTGGAGATTTTTGGACCGGAGGCTTCCGGGAAAACCACCCTCGCTCTTCACATCGCCGCAGAAGCCCAGGCGAAGGGAGGCATGGTAGCCTTCATCGACGCGGAACATGCCCTTGATGTGAACTATGCCAAAAATCTTGGCGTAGACGTGGACAGCCTGTTGGTCTCCCAACCGGACACCGGTGAGCAAGCCCTGGATATTGCAGAAATCCTCGTGAGAAGCGGAGCGATCGATGTCCTGATCATCGACTCCGTGGCGGCCCTTGTTCCTAGAGCTGAAATCGAAGGGGAAATGGGCGATCAACATATAGGGCTGCAGGCAAGACTGATGTCACAGGCATTGAGGAAACTCACGGCGACGATTAGCAAGTCCAGAACCTGTGTGGTCTTCATCAACCAAATTCGCATGAAAATCGGGGTGATGTTTGGAAGCCCGGAGACCACCACGGGGGGGACCGCCTTGAAGTTTTATGCCAGTCAACGTCTGGATATTCGAAGAATTGCGGCGCTTAAAGAGGGAAATGACGTGATAGGGAGCAGGACCCGAGTGAAGGTTGTGAAAAACAAGCTCGCCCCGCCTTTCAAAGAGGCGGAATTTGATATTCTTTACGGGAAAGGGATCTCTAAAGAGGGAGACATCCTCGACTTGGCTGTCTCGCTGGGTGTGATTGAAAAGAGCGGAGCCTGGTATTCTTTCGGAGAAGAGAGGATCGGACAGGGGAGGGAAAACGCAAGACGATTTTTGGCAGAAAATACGGACATGAGGGATAAAGCCGCCGAAATCATCCTTGAAAAAACGGGGCTTAAAAAGAAAGAGGAGGTGGCGAAGGAGGATAAGAAGGAGCAGGAAACCGGAAAGCCGGGCAAGTGAAAATCCGGCAGGAGTCCCTAAGACAGAGGAACGGCACGATGAATTTCAGAGAAATCAGAGCGAAATTTCTGGACTACTTCAGAGGGCAGGGGCATGCCATTGTGGAGAGTTCTCCCCTGATTCCAAAGGAGGATCCCTCTCTTTTATTCACCAACGCAGGAATGGTCCAATTCAAGAGACTCTTTCTGGGAGAAGAAAAGAGGCCTTATACCAGAGCGGCAACCTCACAGAAGTGCGTGCGTGCAGGGGGGAAGCACAACGACTTGGAAAACGTGGGGTACACAGCCCGGCACCACACCTTTTTTGAAATGCTGGGGAACTTCTCCTTTGGGGACTACTTCAAAGAGGAGGCGATCCAATGGGCCTGGGAACTCCTGACCGAAGGCTACAACATCGCGAGAGACAGGCTTTACGTCTCTGTATTTGAAGATGATGACGAGGCCTACACAATCTGGCAGGAAAAAATCGGTCTGCCCGCCGAGAGGATCGTTCGCCTCGGTGAAAAGGATAACTTCTGGGCCATGGCGGAGACCGGTCCTTGCGGCCCCTGCTCGGAGATTCTTTTCGATCAGGGGCCCTCTCTGGGATGCAACCGACCCGATTGCGGACCGGGATGCGACTGCGACCGGTACCTGGAAATTTGGAACCTGGTCTTCACCCAGTTCGATCGATCACCGGACGGGCGTTTGACCCCGCTTCCTAAACCGAATATCGACACGGGCATGGGGCTTGAGAGGCTGGCCGCAGTGGTGCAAGGAGTGAAATCCAATTACGAAGCCGACGTTTTCAGGGATATCATCAAGAGAGTGGAGGAGCTGTCCGGGAAAAGGTACGGGGAAAGTGAAAAACAGGATGTGGCTTTCCGGGTCATCGCCGATCATGCCCGTGCAGTGGCGTTCCTGATCGCCGACGGCGTGATGCCTTCCAACGAAGGCAGGGGGTATGTGCTCAGACGCATCATTCGCAGGGCCATCCGCTTCGGACAGGTTCTTGAACTGAAGCATGCCTTTCTTCATTCGATCTCAAGTGAGGTCATCCATATCATGGGCCCTGACTACGAAGAATTGCTCCGGTCCAGGGATTTCATTGAGAGCCTGGTGACGAACGAGGAAAAACGTTTCACCGACACGCTTCAGCACGGTATGGGGTTGCTGAATGAGGAAATCGAACGATTGAAAGCCAGAGGCGGTGACACGATCTCCGGGGAGGTCGTCTTCAAATTGTACGACACCTACGGCCTGTCCGTGGATATTGTGCAGGATGTGGCCCGGGATGAAAATCTCGGCGTGGATCTTCAAGGCTATGAGGAGGCCATGGGGAGACAGAGACGTCTTTCTCAAGAGTCATGGAAAGGGAGTGGTGAAGATGAGATTCCGGAGGTCTACCGCAAGCTCCTGGCAGAGGGATCCACCAGCCGTTTCGTGGGCTATGAGACTCTCGTCGCAAGAGCGCGAGTTCTCTCGCTGGTTGTAAGGGGGCGAGAAACTCATTGCATAAAGGCCGGCGTGGACCAGGTTGAAGTTTTGCTGGAGCGAACACCTTTCTATGGACAGGCTGGCGGGCAGGTGGGTGACGTGGGATTGCTCGTCAATGGTCATCTCAGTTTCCGGGTCATGGATACCCTTAGATATGGAGAAAACCTCATTGTCCATAGGGGTGTGTTGAAATCCGGGACCCTCTGCGTTGGCGACGAGGTGGAGGCGAGGGTGGACCGGGAGAAGAGAAAGGCCACCGCGCTCAACCACTCCGCCACCCATCTTCTCCACGCGGCGCTCCGTGAGATCCTTGGTGAACATGTGAAGCAGGCAGGCTCCCTTGTCTCTCCGGATAAACTCCGCTTCGACTTTAGCCATTTTACACAGGTGGCGCCTGAAAAGCTGAGTGAAGTGGAGCGAATGGTGAACAGGAATATCCGTAGAAACTTCCTGATCCGCACCACGGAGATGTCCAAGGCTGAGGCCATGAGAACGGGAGCAATGGCCATCTTCGAGGAAAGATACGGCGACAGGGTCAGACTGGTTTCCATGGGCGATGATGCGAGCATGGAGCTATGCGGGGGAACCCATACGGAACTCACCGGGGACATCGGCCTTTTCCGGATTGTCGGGGAGGGGGCTGTGGCGGCCAACGTGCGCCGCATTGAGGCCCTAACCGGCGAGGCAGCCCTTGAATACGACCGGCAGCAGGACCGAGACCTAAAGGTGACCGCCTCGATCCTCAAGGTTGCTCCCGATCAGGTACCCGAGAGGATCGAGAGGCTCCTCAAAGAGCTAAAGGAGAAGGAGCAGGAAATCAAATCCCTGAAAGGGAAACTCCTTTCCAAGAAATCAGAGGACTTGCTCACCGAAGTGAGGGAGTTCGACGGCATCAGAGCCGTTGCCAAACAGGTGGACGCCGGTTCGCCGGGGGAACTTCGCGAAGCAGGCGACAGGATAAAAGAAAGGATTGGATCCGGGGTTATTTTACTGGGAGCCAGAAAACAAGATAAAGCAATGCTCCTCTGTATGGTTACCAAGGACCTGGCTCACCGGGTCAACGCCGGAGAAATCATCAAGAACCTTTCCGCCATCGTGGGAGGAAAGGGAGGAGGTCGACCCGACATCGCTCAGGGAGGAGGAGACAGGCCCGAAAGGCTGCCTCAGGCCCTCGCAGCCTTTTGGGATCTCGTAGAGAGAAAAAAGGGGTAAGCACTCAGGAGTCTTCGCCATTTAAACCAAGTTTTTCCCGGCACTTGTGTAGATACTCCAGAGCCTCTCCGTATTGTCCAAAATCGGGGTAGTTTTCGATGATGTACCGGTATCTCCCCATGGCAGCCCGGTAATCCTTCATTTTGAAGTAAAAATGACCCACGTAGAGTTCATGCTCCGCCAAGTAAATATAACATTCTCTTAATTTGATCCTAGCTCTCCTGGCATATTCATTTCCGGGAAACTTCTTGATCAGACGCTCAAACTCATCCTTCGCCTTAAAGGCAGCCGATTGGTCTCTGTCAATGCTGTCGATCTGGCCGAACCGGCACATGCCCTGTTGGTACACCACGTAGGGGACATCGGGATTCTTGGGATGCAATCTCTCAAAGTCACGATAGGTCTCGAAGGCTTCATCGAAAAGCTCTTTGCCGTAAAAAGCATCCGCCAGTTTCAGCTCTGCAACCACGGCGAATTTGCTATAGGGATACCGATCTTTGATCATTTGAAAGGCTTCCGCCGCCGCCCCGTAGCGACCACTTTCAAAATAGTTCATCCCCTCGCTCATCAGGGCTTCCGGCGTCTTTTCGTCCTCGGGAAACAGCCGGTCCCATAGAGAGCAACCATTGAGCGATACCATGATCAAAGCTCCCATGAAGAAGCTCTGCAGGATCTTTCGTTTCATCCTGTCGCCCTTCACCTCTGTTTCCAGATCCCTACGGGGCAGGGACGAACCTCATTAAATCTCTCCATTGCTGCTCTCCTTTTCAATGCCAGCTCATGACAGTGTAAAAGAAGCCATTTCGTGGCAATCCTTCGGTTCTTTTTTGCCGCAGAGAGAAAACAGGGCTTCACGGTGAGCCTTTCACACGGAGAGCACTTGAGGGCTGCTATAGAAGTTTTTTAAGTTCCTCCTCGATGTAGCTTTTCGGGTGTGCCCCGATGATCGTCTGGGATACCTGACCTCCCTTGAACAGAATCAGTGTGGGGATGTTTCTAATTCCGAACTTTCCCGGGGTCTGACGGTTCACATCCACATCCATGCTGGCGATTTTTACCTTTCCTTTGTAGACCTTGGCCAGGTCTTCCACCACCGGACCCACCATTTTGCAGGGACCACACCACTCGGCCCAAAAGTCAACCATCGCAGGCACATCGGATTTGAGGATCTCCTCTTCAAAGGTCTCATCCGTCACTTGCAACACATCCGCCATCATTGGTCTCCTTTCCGCCATTCAGAAATTTCAGGCAATCTAATACCGCACACTCCCTTTGTCAACCGAAAGGAAACCTGCATGCCTTTACGCGATTTGGGAAGCTTTAACGGCAAGGAGGGAGAACACCTATTTGGTTCGGAAGATGCTCAAGAGGTTTGAAGGCGTGATCCCAACCGGGATGAACCAGAATTGGGAAGAAGCCCAGAGCCCACTTCGATCCCTGACCCCAAGGGTTGGGCGGAAGGTTACTTTTCACTCTCTTCCAAGAGATTCTTCAGACCCTTGAGAATGTTCACCGGCACCGGTCCGGAGCGGGCGTAGAGATTTAGAAGATCAACCGAGACTTTTACCTTCTCTTCCACCTTGTCCCGGCCAATCTGTTTTTCTTCAATCTGCTTCATGAGCTGGACGAGCTCTTCTGATTCCATCGTCTGACTCCCTATTTCTTTGGGGGGCTGAGGTCTGGCGGATACACGTATTTTGGATCGATCTCATAGGTCCAAGGAAGCCCCCAGTACTGCCAGCCATAGCGCCGCCTGTGATCGAATCCGTAAATCTTGTACCGCTTTGCAAGCTGCCTGTAAAACTTGTTTCTATTGCTGTCCTGGAAGAAAGGAAACAAGGCCCCTTCGAATCCATCTTCAACGTCAAAAACGTTCTTGAAACCTGCGTCTATCAGTTCTTTCGCCGCAAGACGACTTCGGGATCCTTCCCGGCAAAGGATCAGGAGATTATCCGTCTTCTTGAACACCTTGCCGATCTCTTCAACGAAGCTTTTGTTCTTCACGCTAAACTGATACTCATAGGTTTCCTCCCTCTTTGCAAACTCCGGGCTGAAGAACATGTAGGGGAAAAGGTAGGCATTTATAGGGTGACCCACAAACTGGTACTCGGCCCTTGTCCTCACATCGATCAGGTAGGTGGCGGGGACCGTGTTGAGCATGTCATAGGCTTCAATGCTCAGAATTTGCTTCGGCGCCTGCGCGTGCCCGGTTCCCCAAGGGGAAAAAAAAGTTCCAACGACAACAATAATGGAAGCGAGGAAGAGGGCTTTTCTATTCATCGTCTAAAGTCCTTTTGGGTTTCCATCCAAAAGCGTAAATGAACCTATCAGCAGACTAAATAGTCAAACCCCTCTTTGTTTGTCAACGAAAAACATGAGACTGCTGAAACCCGCTCCCTTCGTTTCCTTGATTTCGGCGAAACGCTCAAAGAGATCACGAATATGGATATCTGCGGGTCCATCGGCCCGGCTTATTCCTTGACACAGAAACCTCTTTTTCCTATGATCCCCTCTTGAAAAATCAGGGACTTGCCGTATGTGAAAGGCCTTCGTTCAAGTTCTTGCATGGCGACTCAACTTTTTTTACGATCATATGGCGGTTCGCCCATGGAGCCGGCCCCGATTCTCGCCGTGCCTGATGCACTGGCAAAGAAGGCTTTGCGACGGGATTGTTTCGGAAATCACATGGCCGTCTCTTGCAGGAGCAGGATGTTGTTGCGGCCCGTCGCTCCGAAACGGCGCTCCCGCAGCCAGCAAATGAACCCTATTTGAAAAAGGTTTTGCGAGTCCTGGAGGAGAGACGGACGATGGAAGAAATTCTGTTTTCTCTCTGCCAGGGAAGCGGAGCGTTTTTGACAGGAGGAAATTGGAAATGATCGCCGGAAAGGACAGTTCGAATAGAGAGGAAGATCGCTTCATAACGAAATCCGGTATCCCCTTGAAATCAGTTTACACCCTTGAGGATATCGAACAGATTCCATACGAAAGCGAAATAGGACGGCCAGGGCAATTTCCTTACACCCGGGGACCCTATGCCAATATGTATCGATCGGTGCCCTGGATGAAAAGGCAGCCCATGGGCTTCGGGTCCAGTGAACTCACCGCGGAAAGGTGGAGCGCACTTCACAAAAAGGGAGGCCAGGCAGGATACACGGGCGACCCTGCGATTACCCTGCTTTTCGACATGCCCACAAACTACGGCTACGATTCCGATAACCCGAAGTCCAAGTACCAGGTGGGAACCGTGGGGCTTCCTGTGGACCATGTGGAGGACATGATCCAGCTCATGAAAGGCTTCCCCATGGACAGGGGATTCTCCAACATGGTGATTCATGGGTCACCGCCCATCGTGCTTGCCATGTATATCGCCGCGGCGGAAGAACTCGGATATGCGGCCAAGGCCCTCAAAGGAAGCGGGAAAAACGACCCGTTCCAATCTTTTCTGGCTGAGAGAATTCAACTGCTCCCCATTGAAGCAGAGCTGAAGCTGTGCATGGATGTCCTCGAACACTGCACAGAGCATATGCCCCAATGGAACCCCATATCCTTATCCGGGTTTTCTTACCAACCTGCGGGCCTGAACTCCATCAAGGCGCTCGGGCTGACCCTGGCCACAGCGATCGGTTACATTGAAGCAGGATTGGGGCGAGGACTGGTGCCGGATCAATTTGCTCCCAGGATGTCTTTTTTCCTCTCCGGTGGCGTTGATTTTCTGGAAGAAGTGGCTAAGTTCAGAGCCGCTCGAAGGCTCTGGGCCAAGATCATGAAGGAAAGGTTTCGAGCCGAAAACCCCAGGTCCATGCTGTTTCGGGTGTATTGTCTAACCCTGACAACCGATTACACCGCCCAGCAGCCTCTGGTGAATCTTGTGAGGGGGACCATACAGGGTCTCGCGGCCGTTCTGGGTGGCGTCCAGGCTCTCGGAATTCCCTGCTACGATGAAGCGCTGGGAATTCCTACGGAGGAGGCCCAAACACTGTCCATCCGCACTCAACAGGTCATTGCCGAAGAAAGTGGCGTCATCAATACCGTGGACCCCTTGGGTGGATCCTATTGCATCGAGTGGCTGACCAGCAAAATCGAAGATGAAGTCAATCAGTTTATCGAAAAAATCGAGGGAATGGGTCATGACGGGACGGTGCTCAGCGGCCTCATTGCCGGCACAAACAGCGGCGCGATCCTCACGGAGATCGACGATGGCGCCCTGACGAGACAGAGGGATGTCGAGACCGGCAAGACCACCATGATCGGGCTGAACAAATACAGGGAAGAAGAGACCGTGTTCCCCCATGTGTTCCGTTTCGATCGAAAATACGTGGACAAGAAGATCCAGGATCTGAAGGAGTTCAAAAAGAAGCGGGACATCTCCCTGCGAAACAGGGCGCTCGATGAACTGAGGAAAGTGACAGAGTCCAACGAAAATGTCATGCCCGCTCTGATCCGGTGCGCCAAGGCCCGCGTCACATTGGAAGAGGCCATGAACGTGTTTAGGGATTTCTATGGAAAAAAATCCGACCTGGGCAAGGGCGCCTAGGGAGGACACCTTCGCAGGGCAAGGGCAGCACCAAAGCTTGAACCAACCATGGGGAGCCCTTGACCGGCATCTGAAGCATCGCCACGGAGACACGCAATGGAAGCAAAAAGAAAGCCGAGGATCCTCATCGGGAGCATAGGATTGGACGGGCACGAGCTGGGGGCTTTAATTGTTTCAAGGGCATTGAGGGATGCAGGGATGGAGGTCGTTTACGCCGGACTCAATCTCACCGCCGAGGATGTGGTACAAACCGCAATCCAGGAAGATGTGGACATGATCGGGATCAGCAGCATGAGCGGCATCCACGTGGAAGCGCTCTCCGACCTCATCAAGCTCCTCAAAGAACGCGGTGGGGAAAGGGTCCCGGTGATCGCCGGAGGCATCATTCCCCCGGAGGATATGCCCGCCTTGAAAGATTTAGGCGTAAAGGGGATCTTTCCTTCCGGATCAACCACATCTTCCATTGTGGAGTTTGTTGAAAGGGAGCTTTCAGGGAAGTCCTCACCCGGCACCCCTTGAACTTCCGGACGCAACCGGCCTCCGCCGGGGAAAACCCCCGTGTTGTTCACCGCAGGGTGCGGCACGGCTCCCCACGGACATCCGGACCGGGCTTTTGTCTGAATCCCTCGGGCCGCGTGGAACCTTTGATCGCAAAAAGATTCTATTTCAAGGCCGGGGATCGGGAAAGGAGGCTCAGCGCAGAGGGGTAAACATCCTCGGTCCTAGCCGAGCCGTAAAGCATGATTCCGTATCAATGCGGAACAGCCCACCTCACAGTGGAAGGAATCGGAACATGGGAGAAATCCTTGATCTTGCGGAAGCGCTTTGGACAGGAAAAAAGAACACCTACACCCACCACCCCTTCGGTTTTCCCAGGGGGATCGAATCCATCGCGGACGGGACGTGGTTCTGTAGGGGCTTTTCCAATGCAATCGCCAGGGAGACACCCGAAGGGCTCATGATCGTGGACCCGGCGGCTGCATTCGATACACAAATCAAGTTCGACGCAATCCGCTCCGTCTCCTCCGATCGGCTCAATACCGCCATTTTCACCCACGGCCACAATGATCATGTCTTCGGGATGAAAGACTACCTGGAGGAAGCCAGAGCCAAAGGATGGCCCCTTCCCAAAGCCATCGCCCATGAGGCCATGCTCGCTCGCTTTCAACGGTATCGCGACACCCTCCGCTGGAATGCAGTGATCAATCTCCGCCAATTTCGGGGCGGCCAAGGGGAACCTCTCTTTGCAGAGGACTTCTACTATCCTGATATTACTTACTCCGACCACCTCACCATCCATGTGGGAGGAGTCAGGGCACTTCTCAGGCACGCCCGGGGAGAGACCGATGACCACACCTGGGTTTTCTTTCCGGACACTCGCGTTCTCTGCACGGGAGATTTATTCATCTGGGCCGTTCCCAACGGCGGGAATCCCCAAAAGGTGCAACGCTATGCCGGAGATTGGGCCTCGGCGCTGCGGGAAATGGCGGAGCTCAACCCCGAAGTGCTTGCACCAGGGCACGGAGTCCCCATCCTCGGAGCAGAGCGGGTTCGAGAGGCCCTGGAAGAGACCGCCGCCTTGCTCGAGTCCCTTCATGAACAGACGCTGCGGCTCATGAATCAGGGGGCATCGCTCGACACGATCATCCACTCCGTCCATGTCCCCGATGACCTTCTCAAAAAGCCGTACCTTCAGCCGATCTATGACGAACCGGAGTTCCTGGTGCGAAATATCTGGCGGTTTTACGGAGGATGGTATGACGGGATGCCCTCCCATCTCAAACCCGCACCGGAAAAAGACCAGGCAGAAGAGATCGCCAGGCTTGCCGGCGGTGCTGAAAAAATTGCCGCCAGGGCCGAGGAACTTCTTTCTTCGGGTGATTTCCGCATGGCCTGCCATCTGGTTGAATGGGCCTATCTCGCCTCTCCTGAAAACCCCATGGTTCGGAAAATCGGGGCCAGGGTCTTCACGGCCCGTGCCAAGGCAGAATCCTCCACCATGGCCGTGGGCATTTATTTCACGGCGGCAAAAGAGATGGGCGGAAACCCGGAGAAGGAGATGCCCGGAAAGACGATCATGCAAGCCCAGGAACTCCGGGGAAGGCCCGGATCAGGCGAATGAACGGGGACGGAACTTCTCGCGTGTCCTCCGGCTTGCCGGCAGCGAGAGACGCCAGCCTCGATGATCTCCTCACCCCCCACGACAAGGAATCCCGCCCAGAGGCAGTGCTATGGAACCAGGGAGAAAAAAACACATTCTGGCTTGGCTCATATTCGGGCTTTTGTCCATTCCCTATCTCATGGTGTACTTCCATCGGGTAGCACCCGCAGTGGTTGCCGATCGGCTCATGGGCGGATTCCTGGGCGCGGCCATTATGCAACCCCTTCTGGGATGCGCGCTGGATCGGAAATGGAACGGGGTGACTGAGGGCGGTGCTCGGGTGTATCCCTTGGAAGCTTTTCACTCCGCATTCACCATCGCCCTGGTCATCCTCGTCCTTACCTCCATTTGGATCTTCCTCATCAGGGAGACCTATGGTGAAATGAAGCCTTAGCTTCGCTCGAAGCCAGTGGATGAGGGTCTCGGCAATGGACACAGCCGAATGCTTCCTTGGCGCTATTCCGATTTGTTCTGCCTGGGGCATACACCCACACCGGCCATGATCGACCAAGAACCGCGCTGGTTGAATCTTCCTGGATTCTGATCGGCAAAGATCCGCAGATGAGATGGAAATACGATGCTGGCGCAACTCCATGGCATGGCCATTGGCGCTGAGTGGGCGGAAAGACCCATAACGAGATTTTTGAAGCGTTGCTGTATTTGCCAATCGAAGCTCTAAGGCAAATCGGCATCGGTCGTGATGACTCCCTCCACCAGGAAGTCCGCGATTTCCTCATCGGAGTATCCCAGGATGTTTTTGAAGACGTGCTCATTGTCCTCGCCAAGGGTGGGACCCGCCTTGTAAATGTGGTTGGGCGTCTTCGACAGGATATAGGCCGGGGCATTGTAGGCGTGCCTGCCCATCACCTTGTGCTCCAGAAAGCGAAAATGTTGGCGATGCTGTAACTGGGGATCCTTGAACAGATCCTCATGGCAATTTTGAACCACCCCCGCAGGCACCCCGGCCTCCTGTAACAGGGTCATCACCTCTTCTGCGGGATGGTTCCCGGTCCATGCCCCGACCAGCCGGTCGAGTTCGTCTTCGTTTTCCTTCCTCCCCGCAAGAGTCTCGAACTTACCCTCCTCGGTCCAGCGGGGATTCCCGATGACCTTACAGAATGCCTCCCATTCCTCATCGGTAGAAACCGAGATGGCCACCCACCTATCCTTTCCAAGACAGGGGAAGACTCCGTGGGGGGCAGCACCGGGAGAACGGTTCCCCGTTCGTTCCGCCACCCGTCCATTCACGCTGTAATCGAGCAGCGCGGGAGCCAGAAAAGTAACGGCGGCCTCCACTTGAGCCATGTCCACATAGAGACCCTTGCCGGTTCTTTTACGGCGAAGGAGTGCTCCGATCACCGTGGATATGAGGAACCACGGGGCAATGAAATCGCTGTAAGCCCCGTATGCTCCTGCCGGTGCCCGGTCCGGCCAACCGACCAGGGTATTGGCACCGCTCATGGCGGCCCCGATGTTTCCGTAGCCCGGCAGCTCGCAATAGGGGCCGTACTGCCCGAATTGGCAAGTGCTGAACATGATGAGGTCGGGCTTCATTTTCCTGAGGCTCTTGTAATCAAGTCCCAGCTTCTCCATGCTCCCCGGAGTCATGCTGTCGCAGACGATATCCGACCACCGGACCAGTTTCCTTGCAATCTCCTGCCCCTTTGCCCTCTTCAAATCCACGCTTATCCCGAATTTATTCGTGTTGTAACAGGTTGCAAATCCGGTCCTTTCCACCCCGGGTCTGAAATCCTTGTAAGGCCCGATCAGCCGCAGCTGGTCGAGCCTCCTGTGGGATTCCACCCGGACGACCGTTGCCCCGTGTTCGGCAAGCTCCCTCGCAACTTGAGGACCCACCCCGACCCAGGAGAAATCCGCCACATGGATCCCTTCGAACACCTGCTTTGCCACGTTAAACCTCCTGACTATATCACCCCTTGAGATTTCAGCCTACCCAGATCTTCGTCTGCGATACCCAATTCCTTCCCATAGATCTCCTCGTTGTGCTCCCCGGTGCGCGGTGCGCTCCGGCTTATCCTCCAGGGAGCCTCGTTCACCTGTGCCCAGGCCCCTGGATAGGAAATCCGATCTCCCAGCTCGGGATGCTCTACCTTGACGAAGAAGTCCCTGGCGGCCAGGTGAGGGCACTCTTCAATATCCTTCGTGGTCTGAAAAGAACCGAGGAGGATCCCCCTCGACGAAGCCCGATCCAAGAGTTCGCGCTTGGTCTTGGTGAGGAAGAATCTGCTGAAGAGCGCTGCCTGATGATCGACCAGATTTTGAGCCACGCTCGCCGTATCAAACTGAGACCAGTCGTACTCAGGCAAATCGCCGGCCATCCCCTCTTCCTCCATCCACTTGACGATTTCCTCCGTGGAGCGGACCATCCCGGGCTGAGCCCCCCCGGCCAGAGCGTGGATCCACGTGATGTAGCCGTCCCTGCACTTCCATGTCCTCCTGTTCACCAGGGCACCATGCGGCTCGCCTCTGAGCGTGATCGACACTCCGTCGGGCCTGGGCCTGGGCGGCGTCATGCCAAGGAGGTCCCCCGTCTCAATGGCGTTCATAAGGGTCAGGACCACCGCCTGCTGCATGGATACATCCACGTGCTGCCCCTCCCCGGTCATCTCCCGGTGATAGAGGGCCACCAATGTGCCCACCGCACCCTGTACGCCGGCGTGATAGTAGGATTGGGGGTGGCTGTGCCGGACAGGGGGGCGGTCATGATCCCCACAAAGTCCCATCATCCCTCCCATGGCCCAGCCGACGATGTCTGCCCCCTTGTACCGGGAATAGGGGCCGGTCTGTCCGAACGGGGTGATGGAAGTCATGATCAGGTCGGGCTTCACCCTAGAGAGGTCCCCATAGCCCAGGGCCAGGCTGCTCATGTAGCCCGGGGGAAAGCTTTCCACCACAATGTGGGCGGTCTGGAGAAGCCTCTTGAACAGCTCCTTTCCGTCGGCTTTCTCAATATCCAGCGTAATCCCCCTTTTGCTGGTATTGTAAGCGAACCAGAACAGGCTCTTTTCCGGGTCGGGGGTGTCGTGGTAGAAAGGTCCCAGTTTTCGTGTCGGGCTTCCCCCCGGCGGCTCGATCTTGATCACATCCGCACCCAGGTCACCGAGCACCTTGCCGCACAAAAGGGAGCCATGCTCGGCCAAATCAAGAACGCGGTATCCGCTCAGCAAGGTTTCCGTTTGGGTCGGTCTGTCCATGTTTATCCCCTCCCCCTCCCGTCTCCCATGAAAGGATTTCAATCCTCAAAAACCAGGCAGGCCCGGACCACCTCACCCCGGTCCGCCTTTTCGAAAGCCTCATTGATGGCAGAAAAGGGAAATCTGTGGGACAGGATACGGTCCAATGGGAGCTTATCCTTGTTGCGGTGCAGAAAATCCAGGGCCGATCCCAGCGCCCAGGGCTCATAGGTGACCACCCCTTTCAGGGTTAGTCCTCTGAGAACCATATAGCCCGGTTCAATGGGGACCGTGGCTCCGATACCGATATTGCCGATCTCTACCATCCGGCCCCCCGGCACCAGCATCCTCAGGCCCTCGGGGACTCCGGAAGGCACACCGGAAACGCCCACCACCACATCGGCTCCCTCTCCGCCCGTAATTTCTCTCACCTGCGAAAGAAGATCCTTGAATGTGTTAAAAGAGGACACATTCAAGACCTCGTCGGCACCAAACGCTTTCGCCAGATTCAATCGCTCCTCAGACAGGTCGAGGGAGAGAACCACCCGCGCTCCCATTTCTTTTGCCACGGCGGCGGCATAGATTCCCAGTCCTCCGGCACCCTGAACCACCACGGCATCCCCAAGCCTCAGGGAGGCCTGTGAAAGCCCACTGATCACCTGGCTGAGCGCGCAGTTTATGGGAGCCACCATCTCATCACTCAGCGTTTCCGGAACTTTGAAGAGGGCGTTTCCGGGAGGCGAGTAGTAATACTCGGCATAGGCTCCACGGAAATGAGGCGGTCGATCGGCAGGCGTCACCCAGTATTTCAATTTGTTCTGGCACACCATCCTTCTTCCCTGAAGGCACGCCCTGCAGGTTCCACAGAAAAAGAAATAGGGATAGACAACCCGGTCTCCCTCCTTGAGGGGTTTCCCCGTGGCGTCCGTGTCAAGATCGGCACCCAGCTTGGCAACCCTCCCCGTCATTTCGTGGCCACCGACCATCCCTGCCGGAAACGGTGTTTCTCCCCGCCACATGTGGACATCCGATCCGCAGAGGTTCGCCATGGTGATTTTGATGAGAGCCGCCCGCGGCTCCACATCAGGAATTTCGTACTCGCGGATCTCGAAAGGCTTCCTGGCCCCTGCAAATATGGCAATCTTACCTTTCATAAAAATCCCTCCTTTCTCTAACCCGGCTGGGTGGTGAACCCGGAGCTCCGCCCGAATTCTCCCTGCGCCGGCTCTGTGTCCGTGCTCCGGCGGAGTTCCATTGAACGGCAGGTTTTTGTTACTGGCTCCCCATGACCGCGTTGAACTCCCCCTCGGGGTCCTGATGTTTCTTCCCGTCCACCTCCACCACCACTTTTCGGCAAAAAGGAAATCAGAGGTTCATCTGGCGGGCCAGGATCCGTTTCATGACCTCCGTTGAGCCTGCCGTTATGGTGGATGGACGAATATCCCGGTAAAGCCGGGAAATCACGTATTCATCCATGTACCCGTAGCCGCCATGAAGCTGTATACACTGGTAGGCCACCCGGTTGGCCATCTCCGTTACCCACCACTTACCCATGGACACCCGGCGAGTGATGTCCTTCCCTTCCAAGTGATCCTCAATCAAGGATTCCACAAAGGTTCGGCCCAGCTCGACCTCTGTGGCCATTTCCACCATTTTGAAAGCGTTGTGCTGAAAGCTGGAGATGGGTTTCCCGAAGGCAATGCGGCTCCTTGTATAGTCCACGGTCACCTCCAGCATCTTTTCAGCCAGCGTCACCGCACCGATAGTGGCCACCAGCCGCTCCTGCTGGAGGTTCTGCATCAGGACGTGAAACCCGCGGCCTTCTTCCCCGAGCAGGTTCCGTCTCGGGACCCGGCAGTCCTCAAAGATAAGTTCCGAAGTATCCTGGGCGTGCAACCCCATCTTATTGAGCTTGCGCCCTTTGGAAAAACCTTTGGCACTGGCCGGGACAAGGATCAGGCTCACCCCCTTGTAAACAGGCTGGGCATTGGGATCCGTTTTCACGGCCAGCACCACCCAGTCGCAGTTGATGCCGTTGGTAATGAACGTCTTCTGCCCGTTGATCACATAGTCGTCCCCGTCCTTAACGGCCGTTGTCCGGAGGGAAGCCAGGTCCGATCCACATCCAGGCTCGGTCATGCCCACAGCCATGATGACCTCGCCCGTAGTGCATTTGGGAAGGATTTCCTGCTTCTGCTCGGGAGTTCCTGACTTCGCCACATAGGGAACCACAATGTCCCCGTGCACGCGCACGCCGGCGGCAAGACTCGTGGCAGTGCACCGTGTCAACTCTTCCCCCACGATGACCGCATAAGTGAAGTCCACGCCGGAACCCCCGTATTCCTCGGGAAGCCAGGGGGAAAGGTATCCCTGCTCCCCCAGTTTATACCAGATGTCCCGGGGAATCATATGATCTTCCTCCCATTTGTCGATGTTCGGGACAACCTCCTTCTCCATAAATCGCCTCACGCTTTCCTGAAATATGCTATGATCTTCCGTAAACCATCGTCGAGTCATTCGCTCTCCTCCTCCTCTTCTCTCTTTGGAGTTTCAATTCGTCATTGCGGTTCGTACTTCCTGATCCTTCTGGACAAACAGGACGACTTCTCTCCTCGGGTGATCGGGAGACCTATAAGGATAACTGCCCTTTGACGCCTATCCCATAGAAACCCTCCCCGCAGGACCCGAAGCTCAATCGACCGGTCGTTAAGGGAAGAGGGCCTTCACTTCTTCCAGTAGCCGGTCCATCTCTTCTTTTTTCCCAATGGTGATCCTCACGAAGTCCTTGATTCCTTCAATGGGGAAGTATCTTACCAGAATTCCCCTCTCTTTGAGTTTCCTGTAAACCTCTCCCCCTGAAATCCCCATCTTTTCAGCGAATACGAAATTGGCCTTCGAAGGCAGGACGTTCCAACCGAGTCTTGAAAGTTCCAAGGAAAAATGATCCCTGGTTTCAATGATCCTTTCGATGATGAACTTGTAATAGGCTTCGTCTTCGATTGCAATTTCCGCGATCGCCTGTGCCAGCATGTCCACGGGATAGGAATTGAATGCATCCTTCACGGTGAAAAGCGCCTCAACCAATTCTTCATCTCCCATCGTGAACCCAACCCGCAAGCCGGCAAGGGACATGCTTTTGGAGAAGGTTCTCATGATGAGAAGGTTCCTATTCTTTCCAATCAGGCTGAGAACGCTCTCCCCGCCAAAGTCAATGTACGCCTCATCGACCACCACCACCCTGTCCCGTGGGTAGCGATCGAGAAGGCGGACGATCTCTTCCAGGGTCAAGCAGGTGCCCGTCGGCGCATTGGGATTGGCAAAAATAACGCCGCAGGACCGAGGCTCCTTGAGAAAACCCTCGATGTCCACAAGAAAATTGTGGTTAAGTGGTATTTTCTTATACTCAATTCCATAGAAATCGCAATACACGGGATAGAAACTGTAGGTAAATTCAGGGAGGAGCAGCCTCCCCAGGCTGCTGTCAAAAAAGGCATAGAAAGCAAATGAAAGCGCCTCATCTGAACCATTGCTCACGAAGACATTCTCTTTTTTCAACCCATATCTCCGGGCGAGTTTTTCTCGAAGACCATGGAAGATCGGGTCAGGGTAAAGCCTCAGTCTTTCCACGTCAAAACGTTTCAAGAAATCGCCGATGCGCGGGGAAGGCGGATATGGATTTTCGTTGGTATTGAGCTTGATGTACTTTCTGTCCTGAGGCTGTTCGCCCGGAACATAAGGGGTGAGATTTCTCACTCTCTTGGAAAACATGGTCGCTCCCCCTGATCGGTTTAGCTCCTCGTCAGGCACGTCGTCATTTTCGAGCTCCTTGCCGTTCAAACCAAAACGGTCCCGGAGCGCCTCCCCAAAACGACTCTTGGGGAAATCATCCGTGGATGGATTGTTCAATCTCCATGTGGTGGGGCAGCGACAGACAACATGGAAGAAAAAAGGCCCTCGATGAAGAACGCTTCCATCCATCCCCCCTAGACACTAAAGTTCATAGCCTTGGAAAGAGATGAAGTCAAGAAACTACGCTAGCTTGATTTTAGGGTTAATGGGACAACTCCAGTTTGTATACTTAAGCTCCGGTCTCCTTTTTGATCTCGGAATCTTGTCTCCCCATTTCCATAAGAGAGGGGGTGATCCGCATGGACGGGAGAATGGAAGAAGCCATTCGAAGATACAACCAGGTCAAGGAGAGAAATCTCCTGGGCGGGGGGAAGGAGCAAATCGAAAGGCAGCACCGCCGGGGCAAACGGACTGCGCGAGAAAGGATTGAAATTCTTATCGATCCCGGCTCCTTTGCTGAGTTGGGATCATTCGTGGGCACTACCGGTAGACGCCTCGACGGCCGCATCCCCGACGCCCCTTGTGATGGTGCAATCATCGGCACCGCAAAAGCCCACAACCGCCTGATCACCATTTATGCCGGCGACTTCACGGTCCTTGGCGGATCCACAGGGGAGCGGCATTCGGTCAAGTTCGCCAGATCCCTGGAGATGACCGCCGCCTGGGGTATCCCTATGGTCAATCTTCTCGATTCTTCGGGAGGTCGACCGGGATATCAGGACCTGCCTTCAGCCGTAGCAACCGCTCCCCACTTTCCATGAGGGTCTTTTCCTGCTTGGCAAAATGAAATCTGATGAAATGATGAATCGGCTCATGAAAAAAGCTGGATCCGGGCACGGCCGCCACGCCTATTTCCTTTGCGAGCCACCGACAAAAAGCTCTGTCGTCGGTCACCTGGAAACGGGAACAATCCACCATCACATAATACGCACCCTGGGGGACTGTGTAGGGCAAGCCCGCGGCATCGAGGTACCCCAAAAACAAGTCCCGCCGGCGTGTATAACCAGCCTGCAATTGCTCATAGTAACTCAGCGGGAACCCCAAAGCTGTCACAGCCGCCTCCTGTAAGGGAGCGGCCGCTCCCACGGTCAGGAAATCGTGCACTTTGCGGGCTTCGGCAATGACCTCCGATGCAGCAATGATATACCCCAGGCGCCATCCGGTGATGGAATAGGTCTTGGAAAGGGAAGAGCAGGACAGCGTCCGCTCGAACATTCCCGGCAGGGCCGCCATGTAAGTGTGCCGGTGCGGAGCATACACGATATGCTCATACACCTCGTCCGTGATCACAAAGGCATCGAATTCCTGTGCGAGATCGGCAATGTACTGCAACTCTTCGCGCGTAAACACTTTTCCTGAAGGGTTGGCAGGGTTGCACAGCACGAGGGCCTTCACCCCCTGTTTGAAGGCGTTTCGCAATTCGTCCGGATGGAACTGGAACTCCGGGGGATGTAAGGGCACATAAATCGGCTCGGCTCCCGACAGGATCGTGTCGGCTCCGTAATTTTCATAGAAGGGGGAAAACACGATGACCCGTTCACCCGGATTGCAGACGGTCATCAGGGCGACCATCATGGCTTCGGTACTCCCGCAGGTCACCACAATATGAGCGTCCGGGTCCAGATCCAGCCCCATCCAGGAACTTTGTTTTCGGGCCAGTGCCCGGCGGAAGCGAGGGGATCCCCAGGTGACGGCATACTGGTGATAGCCATCGGAAAGGGCCTTCCTGGCTGCCTCAATCAACTCCGCCGGGGGATCGAAATCTGGAAAACCCTGGGAAAGGTTGATGGCACCGTACCTTTCGGAAACGCGCGTCATCTCCCGGATAACGGACTCGGTGAAATGCTTCAAACGCTCAGAGGTGAAAGGCATCTCTTCCTCTTGCGGCAATGAGATTAAGGATCGTCCGGTTCGTTCCTTCGGTATCCGGTTCTTTCCACACAAATCATCAAGCGGCACGATTTCATCCCGAACTCTCTTTCATGGGGGGACACGCCTCCCTTTCGCCTTCCGGAATCATGGCAAGATGCTCTCCAAGACGCCACTACTTCTCCTGGAGCTTTATCCCCAAGACTTCCTCCAGTTCCGCCAATGCCTTATCGGCTTCGCCCACCTTGATGGTGATCATTCCCAACTGTCTGGCTGTCTTGAGATTGCGGCCGATGTCGTCCAGAAATACAGCCTCCAGGGGCTCGATACCCAGTTCCACGCAAGCCACCTGGTAAATGCGGGGATCGGGTTTTTGCAACCCCAACTTACTCGATTCCACGAATACGTCGAACTCTTCCTTGAATTCCGACCGGTCGGATCTCCCATCGTCCCCGGTCCAGTTGTTGGTCAGGGCCGCCACTTTAAAACCGAGCTCCCGAAGCCGCCGGATGGCCCTCACCATGTCTGGACGGACTTTACTGTGTTGGGCAACCTCGGACATGAGTTCGGTCGTGGAAAGACGAATGCCTTCTTCAGCCAGCTCTGCGTCAAAGGTCACGCAGAACTCATGCAGCTTGAGCTCCCCCCTTTCCAGTCGCGACCAGGCCCCTTCCACCCCCCTCCGGACAATATGGCGATTCAATGTATTGGGGGGCAGGCCTAGCCTGCTCTCGAACCGGGCAAATACATCCATGGGGGAGTCAAAGACCACACCCCCCAAATCGAAGATGACCGCTTTGATGCTCATATGGATCCCTTTTCCTGCCCGCGGTTCCTTTTCCTGATCGGCACCCGCAGAAGCCGACCCAGTCGCTTTTACGAGGCGAACAGACAATGAGTGCAGGGGGTTCACATGGATCCGCCGAACAAACCGAACCGGGGCATCCTTTGCCGCTGAACAGGCAACGGCAGCTTTTTAAAATACTCGCAATGATCCTTTCCTTGCAAGTCCCAAATTTCCCGAAACGGAAGGATTGAAATTCTGAAGGTTAGAGGGGGGCGTTTGCAATGTCTGATATGTCAAAAAATCTTTTGACATTTTCGCCCCTGTTAGCCAAAGATGCGGCATGAGTCTTGCCTCTACCGGACATGCTTGCACTGCCTCGGGCGAAATTCCTGAAGGCTCCTGCTGCTCAGTGAGTTAGACGATTATGAGGGCAAAATCTTCAGGGAAATCTTACACCTTTGCTCTTGCCTTTTTTCTACTCCTCGGCGTGAGTGCGGGTTGGAATTGCTCATGGGCAGAGGTTGTCACGCTGGAGCAATATCATGCCCGAATCCAGAAATCGATCGAACGTCTCAAATCGAGGGAAGGAAAGATCGAGGGATATGAACGCCTCTGGCTCGCGGAAACCTTTCCACCGGCGCTGAGAGTCCGCATTCAGAGCGGTGAAAACGTGATCGTGGACCGTGAGCCTTTCCTTGCGGAAACCTCCCGGCCCAGGGATCACCTCATAGCACACCTCGAGGCACTCCTTGGACAGCTTTCCTGGGAGCCTGCGGCCAAAAAGCCGGACTGGGAAACGGCGCGCACGGTCCTTGAGGAAGTGTACCGAAGTCCGGAGTTTTCCCATCTCAAGGAGGACGAAACCCCCGCTTGGGAGAAAATCCTCTTGGAATTCCTCGAATTCCTTGGAGACTGGACGAAGGAACATTTGAAGTTCGTAGGGCGGATCGAGGGCCAGTGGATACCTTACCTGACTCTAGTGGTGATTCTCCTCCTTTTCGCTATGGTGGTGATCTGGATCCTTCGTTCCTTCGGGCCGCTCGGATGGCGCTGGAGAAAATCGAGGCTCGGAGTTCCTTCACCAACTCCCAGCAAGCATCCAGAACCCGACTGGAGGGCTTTGCGGGACCAGGCACTGAGAAAGGCCCACGATGGCGCTTACAGGGACGCCGTCCGATTTCTTTTCATTTCCGCGCTCATGGAGGGCCACCAGCGGGGTTGGTGGATCTACGAACCGGAGGCCACGAACACGGAGCATCTCGCCCGTATGCAGGGGCCGTCTCAAAGACGCCAGGCTTTTCAGAGCCTCGTGGATGTTTACGAAAAGGCCTGGTACGGCCTTGGACAACCCAACAGGACGGCGTTCCGACATTGCCAGGAGTGGATACGTCTTATGGAGGCGATCCGGTGAGCCGAAAAGGGCAACGATCCTGGCCGAAGGCTGTGGGATCGGCGATCCTGTTTTTGATCGTCCTATATGGTGTGGTCACGCTGGACATCCGCAAGAGAAGCAGCCAGGGACCTGCTCGCCGGACCACGTACAGCACCGCTGCCTTCGGCTACAAGGCGCTCTACCTCTGGTTGAGGGAACTCGGCTTGCCCGTGAAGCGATGGGAAAAGCCGCTCGGAAATCTTCCGGATGACGCATCCGTTATCCTCATAGCTGAGCCGGAACTGGGGCCCGGGATCGGTGAACTCAAAGCCCTCACGAACTGGGTTTCGTGCGGGCACACCCTGATCCTGGTGGCCATGCGGCCCAATCGTTTTCTGGACCACTTCGGATTGGAGACGACCCTTCCCGGATCGAACCATGATGAAAAGGAGAAACCCCAGGAAGTCCTGTTTCAACCGGGACCCTATACAAAGGGGGTGAGGATCCTCCGCTCCAAAGGGTCCGCGTGCCTATCCTCGCCTCGGCCGGAAGTGGTGATTCATGCCCGGAGCCAAAAGGGCGGACTCATTGCCGCGGCAAAGGAAGGGCGCGGAAGAATCGTTGCTGTCGCTGACCCCGCGCTTTTCGCCAATGGGGCTCTTTTCGAGGGAGATCACGCGCGCCTGGCATTGAACCTTCTTCTTTCTCACCTTCGGGAAGGAGCGCTTCTGGTGGATGAATATCATCATGGATACGGCAGGGCCACTTCGGTGCTGGGGCATTTGGCTCGTTCACCCACAATGACTCCGCTCCTCCAGGGGGGCTTGTTGCTCCTGATCCTCTGGGCATGGAAGGGTAGGCGCTTTGGTTCCCCGAGGCCCCTTCCCAGGTTGAAACACCGCTCTTCCCTGGAATATGTAGAAGCCATGGCTCAGCTTTTCAGGAAAGTGAAGGCTCGAGGGGATGCCCTTGAGGGAGTTGCCCGTGGTGTTGAAGAGGAAGCCAAAAGGGTCCTTGTGGACAAAGACCTCGACTTCCGGGCGGCCATGGAATCAGCGCACCGACGGGTTCATGATCGGCAAATGACGGAACGAGAACTCCTGACCCTGGTGCGAAGTCTTTATGAAGCTCTCCGGCATGCCCGGGAAAGGGCCCCTGGAGGAATGGGGGGAAGATAGAGGCAGAGGAATGTGAATCCCCATCAAAGGACAGAAAGATGCCCGAAGAACTGAAAAAGCTCTTGGAGAGGATCACGGCTGAAATCTCGAAAGTGATCGTCGGACAGCACCAGGTGGTCACGCTCCTCCTGGTGGGAATCCTGGCGCGAGGGCACGTGCTGATCGAGGGCGTGCCCGGGTTGGCAAAAACCCTTCTGGCAAAGACATTGGCGCATATCCTCAGGGCGGATTTCACCCGTATCCAGTTTACCCCTGATTTGATGCCCGCAGACGTCCTCGGCACGAATGTTTACGACCTGGAGAGTCGATCCTTCCGCCTCAGAAAAGGCCCCATTTTTACGGAAATCCTCCTTGCCGACGAGGTCAATCGAACCCCACCCAAGACCCAGGCCGCTTTGCTCGAAGCAATGGAGGAAAGACAGGTCACGATCGACGGGAAAAGCTTTCCCCTGTCCGAGAACTTCATGGTGGTGGCCACCCAAAATCCCATTGAACAGGAAGGCACCTATCCTTTGCCCGAGGCCCAACTGGATCGGTTCCTGATGAAAATCCGGATGGATTATCCCGGCCAGAGTGAGGAGAGGGAAGTCCTTGCACGGTATGGCAAGTGCACTGAAAGTCGGCCCATAGAATCCACGGGCCTTGCCAGGTTCACCGGGGGCGAGTGGATTGAGAAGATTCGGCGCCTCGTGGAACACGTGACCATGGAAGAGGGCATCATCGCATACGTTCAGAGCGTTCTCGAGCAAACACGAAATTCTCCCCATCTTTATCTGGGCGCAAGTCCCAGGGGAGGAATCGCTCTGCTGAGAACGAGCCAGTGTCTGGCCGCTCTTGAGGGAAAGGGCTTCATCACACCGGACCATATCAAGAAAATGACGCTTCCCGTTTTGCGCCACCGGGTCATCCTGCGGCCCGAGGCGGAGCTGGAGGGCCTGTCTCCGGATAAAGTCCTGTCGCGGATTCTCGAAGGGATTTCCGTGCCACGATGAGACGAATCCTCGCCCATGGAAGATGGATCCCCATACCCACCGTCCGCGCCATTTTCTTCGCGGCCATGGGAATCCCCGTGGCCGTGCTTTGGGGCGGGGCAGCGATGCTCTTGCTGGACGCCGTGATCCTTTTTCTCATGTTCCTGGACATTTCCCTGACCTTTCGGAACGCTGAACTCCAAGCCGAGAGGAACTCCCCCCAGCGCCTCTCGCAGAGAGTTCCCCAAGAAATCCAGATTACTTTAAAAAACGAGGCAAGCAGCGCCAGAAGGGCCGAGGTTCGTGATTCGCCGCCTGTGGGCTGGCCGGCCGCTCCCGTGCTCAAAGGAGTCGTCCAGGGACGGGGAAGACTTACACTTTCCTACACCTTGCTGCCCCCGGAGAGAGGGGTGTACACCTTCGGCCATATCCATTTGAGAATGGGGTGCCCCCTGGGATTCGCCCTCCGGCCTATCAGACTAAGCGCATCGGAAACGGTAAAGGTCTACCCAAGCCTCCCGCCTTTGCGGTGTCCGGAGCTGACCGCATACAGGCGCATGGCCCGCCATTGGGGGCTTCGTTCCCATAAGGGGCTCGGGGAGGGGCGGGAATTCGAGACGCTGCGGGAATATGTGGAAGGCGACGATCCGCGAAGGATTCACTGGAAAGCTACAGCCCGCTTTGATCGGCCCATCGTCCAGGAGCTGCGCCCTGAAAAAAACCAAATCGTCATGATGCTGGTGGATTCAGGGCGATTGATGAGCGCGGTAACCCAAGGAAAGACAAAGCTCGATCACGCCCTGGAGGCGACGGTCCAACTGGCCCATACCGCCCTGGCGGCGGGGGATCAGGTGGGCATCCTGGCGTTTGCCGATCGGGTTATCTCCTTTGTTCCACCCAAGAAAACGCCCGAGCAGCTTCAGATGATCCTGGAAGGAACGGTGGATCTGCACCCGCGCCTAATAGAATCACAATACGAGCAGGCATTGCTCTGGCTTCGGTCTCGGATTCGGCGCCGAAGCTTTGTGGTGATTTTCACGGACCTCCTGGACGAGGTGGTTTCGGAAAATCTTCTCTCCGCGGTGGCGTTGCTCAGACCCCGTCATCTCCCGCTTTGCGTGACCATTCGAGAATCCGAGTGGGACACGCTCTTGAATCGACCTCCTTCAAGCGTGAAGGGGGTCTATGAACGAGCGGTGCTTCAGGAAACCCTGAGGCAAAGAAGAAAAGGGCTGCGCAACTTGAGACAAAGGGGAGCGATGGCTGTGGATCTCCCGCCTGCAATGCTTACCGCGCGAACGCTCGAACATTATCTCGAGGTGAAGCGAAAGGGTCTCTTGTAGGGAAGGAGAAGATAACAGAGCAGAAGGGCAAAAAGGAGTCCTGCCGCCAGAAACTTGAACCAGGCAGGCAGATGTGCCGGGGAAAAAAAGCCCTCCACGATCCCTGCCACGACCAGAAGCGGGACACAGCCCAGGGCCAGGCGGACAGCCTGACGCCCATGCTCAATCAAGGCGTCTTTCCTCGGAAGATCCCCGGGGAGGAGTAAAGCCGACGCGAGCACCAATCCGCCTCCTCCACCCACAAAAATGGCTGTCAGTTCGATGACGCCATGGGGAAGCACAAAAGACCAGAATGGCACACCGAGGCCGTGCATGTGGCAGAAGGCTGCCAGTGCCCCGACGAGCAGCCCGTTGAAAGCCATGAGATAGATGGTCCCCAGACCGAAGGTCATTCCCAGGGCAAATGCCAGAAACGTTACGGAAATATTGTTGGTCATGATCATGCTGGAGGCAAGCGGGCCAATGGAGAGGATCGAATCGAACCAGACCTTTCCTTCCTCCACCTTCTCGATGAGCTGAGGAGGGGCGACGAGGACGATGAAGCCCTCGTCGGTGATGGTGGCCAGAGCGCCATAAAGGAAGCCCCCGGCAAAGATCCCCATGGCAAGGAGGGTCCAGGGAAGTGTCGCCCGGAACACCTTCGGGAAAGTGGATGCGAGGAATCTCCAGAGGGAATCCCACCCGGGGGAAGGGGTGCGATAGATCTGAGCATAGGACCGGGCTACGAGCTGGTTCAGATAAACCTCCAGCTCTTCGGGAGCGGAATTTGGATCGCGGAAGGCCTGAAGTCTCGCCAAATCCGCCGTCGCCTCCCTGTAGAGGCGTCCCATTTGAAGGATTTCCCCACCCTTCAGTTGGCCCATCCTCCCTTTCTCCAGGACCTGAACAAGGGATTCCAGGTTTTCCCAGCGGGATCTTCGGGTTTCGATGAACTTGTGAATGGACTCTCCCATAGTTGTATGCTACCAAAAGGGCAATGAAATGGAAACCGGAAAGGAAACCCTGAAAATCCAAACCCCCGAACAGGTGGGGTTCCGCTATGAGCTAGCCGGACTGGGGAGACGGGCGGCAGCCTTTCTGTTGGACACGGCTTTCCGGTTTCTTTTCCTCGTTACGCTCTTTATCTTTCTCATGCTCATCTCTCGGTGGGGTTCCGCGCTGATTTCTCCGGAACGCTTGAAGGAGTCCTCCGGCACCTGGCTTCTTGCCCTGGGAGTGCTGGTGTATGCCGCTGTCGATCTTGGGTATTTTATCCTTTTCGAGGGCCTGTGGAGCGGGCAAACTCCCGGAAAGAGATTGCAGCGCCTTCGAGTGATCCGCATGGACGGGCAACCCATCGGGTGGACGGAATCTGCCATCCGTAACATTCTGAGAGCCGTGGATATGCTGGCAGGGTTTTATCCGCTGGGACTCATCGTGATGTTTTTCAGCCACCGAAACCAGAGAATCGGCGATTACGCGTCCGGCACGGTGGTGATTATCGAAAAAAGGCAAACGGTTCCTGCCGGAGACGAGGCATTCCAGGTCAGCGACAAACCCGGCGTTGCGGATTTGGAATTCCATCTTACGACCCTAAAACCAGAGCAATATCGGCTGCTCAAGTCCTTTCTGCAGCGGCGGCCCGTATTGGATCAAGAGCATCGAAAGCAACTTGCCCGGCTGCTTGCCGAGCGTCTCAGGAAACGCTGGGGTCTTCCAAGGGGGGAGGGGGCAACGCACGAGGCTTTTCTTGAAGAGGTGGTTCGCGCCTACGAGCGGATCAAGAGGGTCATTTGAACCGTGACTTGGGATGGTCCGGAATATGCATCACCGGTGGAGGACGCGCCCATGCCTGAAACAAAAGACTCCGGACAGAAAAGAGAGCTTACCGTTCGATTGGTAGGGGTTCGGGCACGGACTTCCATGAACGATCTGCTTTCTGCTCTCCAGCGCCTCTTGCCCCGCCAGCCAACGGAGAAAATCCGAACGGCCATGGGCAACCTCCCCTGGACGCTCACCCGTTCCGCCAGTGTGGATCAGGCAAAGAAGATAAAGCAGTTTCTGGAATCCAGAGGCGCTGTCCTCAGAATCACTTACACGCAGGCAGGAGGTCGATCTTCGATCCCCCCGCAACCGCAGAAGCTTGTGGGCGAGCAAGGGGATCCCTCCTCAATGAAGGCTTCCGTAAAGACGGAACCTCATGCTTTCCAGGGTGTGGACCGGAGATTGAAGCCCCGCATCCATCCCGGGATTCTTCTCCAGCCCATGGGCATCGGTGACATTCTGGATCGCTCCTTCTATCTCCTGCAAGGACATTTCCTGCTGTTCTTCCTGATCATCCTGATCCCGCAAGGAGCCTTTTTTCTGGTGAGCAAAGGCCTTCAGTTCTTTTTGCCGGCCCAAATGGCACAAAATCCCACATTGGCCATGGGAATAGGGCTCGGGATCTCCTCTTTTCTCGCCATGATCGTATTCTTCATCGTCCAGTTCTGGGCCCAGGGGGCTTTGATTCATGCCGTATCCGAAACCTATCTGGGACACCATACCAGCCTCGGAAGTGCCTATGGCGCCATCCGCCACCGACTGGGACGACTTCTTGGGACCATTTTTCTCATGGGAGTCCTGATGATCCTGGCTCCGGCTCTCGTTGGGATTTCGATGGCCGTTTTGTTTCCCCTGCTCAAACATATGGGAATGAGCGGCTGGCCTATGGGGTTGCTCGGAGCCTTCATGGGGTTTCTTGCGGTTGCCCTGTTCTTTGAACTCTTCATGAACTGGCTGATGGCGGACAAAGTGGTCGTCCTGGAAGACAAAGCCTGGTGGAGTGCGCTGAGGCGCAGCAAAGAACTCATGAAATCCCGCACGGAGCCCGGGTTCTGGAAGCGGTCCAAAATGAAAGCCGCCTTGATCCTGCTTTTAGGTTTCCTTGTCGGGATTGGGATCCACCTTTTTCTTCAAATCCCCGGGCTACTTCTCCGGTTTTTCATGCCGCAGAGCCCCTTTGCGGCGACCCTGCAGCAAATCTTGAACATGGGAGCCACATCCTTGGCGACCGTTTACACGGCCATCGCGATGATCCTCTTTTACTATGACATCCGCCTCCGAAGGGAAGGCTTCGATCTGAGGATGATGGCCGAAAACCTCTGATCCAACCGCCGCAGTGCTTTTCTGATCGTGGCTTTTGGAAGCACCCTTACATGGAATGCAAGGGAGACTTATCCGGCGCAAATTGTCGCGATCGAGGCATGCCCCCCTCTCCGTGTCTTTCCTGATCTCAGCGGCGTGAGTCTGGCGCAATAAAACGAAACTTCATAAACCTTTCACCGTATGAGAGGTGCGAAAATGCGAAAACTTGCCTTGTTGAATTCATGAATGGATTGTGCTATGAGAAAAAAACTTTCTACTATCAGGAAAAGGAGAGGATTGCCATGGAAATCAAAGTGACGAAAGCTGCGCCCGGTCAGATGAAGCCAAAACCAACCGATGAATCCATGCTCGGGTTTGGGGATATTTTCACAGACCACATGTTTACCATGGAATATGAATCCGGGAAAGGATGGTTCAACGCCGAAATCCAACCCTATGGCAAACTCTCCGTTGATCCGGCCGCCATGGGGATCCACTACGGCCAGGAGGTCTTTGAAGGCCTTAAGGCATACTATGGGAAGGGTGGCAGGATTCACCTGTTCAGGGCTAGAGATAATTTTGAAAGACTCAATCGATCTGCACGCAGAATGTGTATGCCCGAGGTGGACATCGACTTCGCGATGAATGCCATGAAAAAACTGATTCTGCTGGACAAAAAATGGATCCCGAGGAGCCGGGGCACCTCTCTCTATATCAGGCCCACCATGCTCGCAACGGAACCCCACCTGGGCGTGCGGCCGGCCAAGACATACATCTTTTATATCATCATAGGGCCCGTGGGAGCCTATTACAAAGAGGGTCTCAATCCCGTAAAGATCTATGTGGAAGACTTTTACGTCAGGGCCCCAGTGGGCGGAACCGGTGAAGCCAAGACCGCCGGCAATTACGGTGCGAGCTTGCTTGCGGCTGAGAAGGCCCAGCAAAAAGGATTCACGCAGGTGCTGTGGCTGGATGCGGCAGAGAAAAAGTACGTGGAAGAGGTGGGGACCATGAACATGTTCTTTGTCATCAACGGCGAGGTGATCACTGCCCCCCTCACGGGGAGCATCCTTCCCGGGATGACGAGGGCATCGGTCATACAGATCGTCAAGGACTGGGGCATGAAGGTGACGGAGCGATCCATCGCCATCGACGAGGTCGTCGAGGCCTCAGAAAATGGAACTTTGAAAGAAGCCTTCGGCACAGGGACAGCCGCTGTCATTTCCCCCGTGGGCCAAGTCACATACAAGGGGAAAAACTATGTGGTGGCGGGCGGCAAGATGGGCGAGCTCTCTCAAAGGCTGTATAACGAAATCGTGGCCATCCAGTACGGAGATAAACCGGACCCCTACGGATGGGTGGAAGCAATTGACTGAGGAAAATGTCCGCCTCCGCCCGTTATTTCGCCCATCGCACGAGGTGATGAGATGATTCCAACCATCGAATGGCAGGATATGCACCTCCGAATGATCGATCAGAGAAAAATACCGGTCAAGCTGGACTGGTATATTTGCCGAAGATATCAGGATGTCATTCGGGCAATAGAAAAGATGGTGATCCGGGGCGCTCCTGCCATCGGCGTTGCAGCGGCCATGGGTCTCGCGATGGGTGGTTATTCCATTCAAGCCGCTTCTTACGCAGGATTTCTGAAAAAGTTCAAGAGAATTGCAGAAAAAATGCTCCTCGCTCGCCCAACAGCGGTTAACCTGCGATGGGCCGTAGAGAGAATGCTCGGCCTCGTGTATAAGATGGCAGATTTTCCGGTCGAGGAAATCAAATCGGCGCTGAAAAAGGAATCGGAGACCATTCTGGCCCAGGACATTGAGACCAACCGCAGAATCGGTGAGCACGGTATGGAGCTTATCCCGGACAGGGCAACTATTCTGACTCATTGTAACGCAGGTTCCTTGGCCACCGGAGGCTATGGGACAGCCCTGGGGGTTATACGCTCAGCCCACGCAAAGGGAAAAAACATAGAAGTCATTGCAGATGAAACCAGGCCGTGGCTTCAGGGGCTCCGGTTGACCGCCTTCGAACTCATGCAAGACGGAATTCCTGTTTCCGTCATTGCAGACAATGCTGCCGGATACCTGATGAGGCAAAAGAGAGTGGACCTGGTGATCACAGGAGCTGACCGTATTGCTGCAAACGGGGATGTGGCGAACAAAATCGGGACATACCAGGTCGCGGTTCTGGCGAGAACCCATCACATTCCCTTTTACGTGGCGGCGCCCTTATCAACCGTCGATCGTACCCTCGAGAACGGGGACCTGATCCCGGTGGAGGAAAGGCCTCCGGAAGAAATTTGTAAAGTGGGGAGGGCCGAAATCGGGCCCCCGGGGGTCCGAGCCTTCAATCCTGCTTTTGACATTACACCGGCCGAATTCGTCACCGCCATAATCACAGAAAAGGGTGTCATACGGCCACCTTACAAACAGGGAGTCAAAAGATTCCTGAGGAATCAGTACAATTTCCATTTTTCCCCTTGACCTTCAATTCGACTTCACCTAGTTTAATTGTTTCTCTGATAAATTTTATTTCAGGAATTTCCCCGTTTCAACGGGCGGCCCCAAAAGGGCCGGCGGAAGGGAGTTGGAAACTTCAAGACGCTAATCTAACATAGGAAGAGGTACGGAAAATTGACTGCGCTGCTGGACCTTGTACTCATGGATCTCTATGAGTGCGATCACGAAAGGCTGGTGGATGCTGACTCGATCCGGAAGGGCATGCTGAACGCAGCCGATATTATGGGTGCCGAAGCGGTGGGGGATTCGTTTCACACGTTCAAGCCCTGGGGAGTCAGCGGTACCGTCACCATTGCGGAGTCTCATCTCGCAGTCCACACGTGGCCTGAGTACAACTTCGCGGCCATCACCTTCGAGACTTGCGGAAGCGACATGGATCACAAAAGGGCATGTGATTACCTGATCCGTTTCTTTGGTGCCAGGTACCCAAAGGTCACCTATCAAAAAAGAGGCTTTATGGCTTTTGCAGATGCCGGAATAAAGGTCAATCAAGTGGTCGGTTGACTCATTGAAAACGACCGCGTTGATCCGGTCCCCAAGGCTATTGTTTTGCCTCTAAGCCCATCCCTGGAGACGCGTGCTCCCGGGTAAAGGGAGAGTTGCGCCCGCATTTCGCGATCTCTGAAGCCTAACCCCCATCCCTCGCTGGATCTTCCCCTTCCCATATCAGTTCCGCTTTCAAGATGTTCTTCGTCTCGGGGACCACTTTGAACCGTTCGTCGATTCTGAGACCGCACACCCACACAGGCGCCCCCTCGCATGTCAGAATCGGGATGCGCGCCCGGTCCTCGGCCGGAATCTTGAGATCGATGAAAAGGTCTTTGATCTTCTTTTGCCCGCGCATTCCCAAAGGGGCGAGACGGTCTCCCGGCCGAAAGTTTCTGAGGATGAGAGGGAATGAAAGCCTGTCTCCATTCAAGATTGCGATCCACCGGGAACTTTCCGGGGTGAGCGCAGCTCCCTGTTCCACTTTCCTGAGCGAAATCGTGCAGCTCAGCTCCTCGAGAGGATAAGTGCCCGGAGCTTCCAGGACGTAAAGAAAACCCTTCGCCTTTTTCCTCTCTCCAATCTGGAAAAACAGCTTTTCATATTGCCTTTCGGCAATCAAAGAATGAGGGAGATGAACCTGGGCGTGCGGCCTTTTACCCGTAGCGATGCGGTTGATCGCCTCTATGTGGCGAAGGCTCAGCCGGCGAAGGCTTCCTCCTGAAAGCCGTACGGCCTGCCTCACTACACGGGTCTTCATGGGTTCGGCAAGGCCGAGAAATGGCCTCAAAGGAACCTCAAACCTGCTTCCCCGATTTTCCCAGGGCCGGCAATTGTCCATGATCCATTTCCTTGCCTCCTCCTCCATCCATGCTTCATCTTTTCTCATGATCTCGGCCATTTGTCCCAGAATTTCGACGATTCTTGGCTGATATTTCTCGAGGACCGGGAGCAGTTCCAACCGAATCCGGTTGCGTAAATAGCGGGATTGCAGATTGCTGGGATCTGTCACGTAGGACAGACCTCGCCCCTTCAGGTACTCTTCGATTTCCCCGCGAGTCACTTCTATCAGCGGCCTGATGAATTTGTCTTCTCTTTTAGGGGGTATTCCTGCCAATCCGGAACGTCCGCTTCCTCGCAACAGCCTCATGAGGACCGTTTCTGCATGATCGTTCAGATTATGGCCAAGGGCGATTTTGTGAGCCTCATAGCGCGCACGTGCCTCTTCGAGAAACCTGTATCGCGCGTCTCTGGCCCTCTCTTCCTGGGAACCTGTTGCCGCATGAAGGTTCAAATCCCACTTTGCCGTCGTAAAGGGAAGGCTCCACGAGAGCGCCAGTGCTTCCACAAACCGGGTTTCGGCTTCATCTTCCCCGGGTCTCAGGCCATGATCAAAATGCGCCACCATCAACCGGATCCCCAGAACATCCCTCAACCCATAGAGGACATCCAGAAGGCAAACAGAATCCGGGCCTCCGGAAACCGCCACGACCACGGAGTCGCCCGGCTGGAGCATATGGTACCTGGCAATGGTTCCTTTGATTTTCCTGAGAATCTTTTCCAAGTTCACGCCAAAGCGGAAGGCATTCGTGCGCACAGGTGTTTAGCACGGAAGGCGGTTGGTCCTCTGTCGGCGAACCGTCGCCCTCACGTGGGCATCAGTCATAAAGCCGGGATAAACAGACCATGCTTTCACAAACAAAGTTATCACGCTTTGATCACGAACTCAATCCACTGATCCCTCCTTCGCATCCCATGAGGCCAGAACCCATTGCAACATGACGTTTCGCCCAATGGACGCTAGTGCCAAATTGCAAAAATAATGCACCGAATTTTGGAACCCTCCTCAGTCATTCCGGCGAAAGCCGGAATCCAGTATTTTCAGCAGGTCCTGGATCCCGGCGTGCGCCGGGATGACGGTGTTTGGAAATATCGATGACTTTTGTAATTAGGCACTAGTGTCACTTTCCGGAAATGAAGCTCGACGCTGGATCTAAAATCAGACCTTAGCTGATGATTTCTGTTGACGAATAAGCTCCTTGGATTATAAACATCAGCAAAAAGGAAAAGGCGGACTATGGAGGCAGTGGCAATCCATCGACACCTTGGTGCGCTGTTCAATCCCGACACGGTCGCTGTCATCGGTGCTTCCGACAATCCCGGCAAGCTCGGCTTTCATGTGATGAAAAGCCTGACGCAAGGGGGATTCACGGGGCGCATCGTGCCCATGAATCCCGGAGCCAAAAAGATCATGGGAATCCCCTCGGTACCATCCATCGATGGTTTTCAGGATCCCATCGACCTTGCGATCGTTGCCGTCCCTGCGCCGCTGGTACCCGGGATCTTTGAGGCATGCGAAAAAAAGTCTGTGAAAGGCATTGTCCTTATCTCTGCCGGTTTCAAGGAGATTGACGATCCCTCCGGTGCCCAGCAACAATCCATCCTGGAAAGGATTGTCCGCAGGGCGACCATCCCGGTAATTGGCCCGAACACTTTTGGTGTGGTCAATGTCCATAGAAACCTCAACGCTTCTTTCACCCCCGAGTTCTCACGATTGAAAAAGGGGAATATTGCGTTGGTGAGTCAGAGTGGCGGGATTTGTCATCTGTTTGCATTCATGGCGATGAGTCAAAACGTGGGGATGAGCGAAATCGTAGGCCTGGGCAACCGTCTGAACGTGGGTTTTCCCGAAATGATCACGCACCTTATGGAAGACCCGGAAACAGAGGTGCTCGCTCTTTACCTGGAGGGGCTTGAAGACCCTCGCGATCTAATGGAAACAGCGCGGGCTTTCCGGGGAAGAAAGCCCATTGTGGCTTACAAAACCGGTCGTACACGGAATCGGGATCAGGCTTCTATCTCGCACACAGGCTCCGCTGCAGGCGATCATGAACTGTATGAGGCCTCCTTCAGGCAAGGGAGGATCTTTGGCGTGGACTCCATGGAGGCACTCCTGGATGCGGCCAGGGCGTTTTCTGTTTGTTCTCTGCCCAAAGGACCACGGATTGCGATCCTCTCAGGCCAGGCCGGCCCGGGCATTTCCGCCCATGACACCTGCGAAATGGGAGGGTTGGAGATCGCCCGCTTTCAGCCGCAAACCCAGAGAGCCATCAACGAGCTCCTCCCACCCATAGCCCTGAGAACCAACCCGGTGGATCTGGGACCGGCTTGGTACAATTCCGCCGCGATTCGTGGTATTTTGAAGACAGTGATGGAGGATGATCACGTGGACGGGATCCTCCTCCTCATGATGTTCGCCTCGGCGAACCGGGAGGCCCTGGAAAATATCTCCAGCCTCCTGCTTGAATGGAAGCAGAGAAAGCCGATCATCACCTGCCTGATTTCTCCTCCAGGAATTTGGGATGGCCAAGTTCGCGAACTTGAGATGGCCGGCGCTATGATCAATCTGGATACGCCCGAAAGGGCGGCAAAATGCATGACCTATCTATGGCAATACAAAAAGATGGTCAATTAGAACTGGGAGGGAAAAGTGGACATCATAAAAAAAGCTTTGGAAAAGGGGCAGACGACGCTATCGGAGCATGAATCCAAGGAACTTTTACGGGCCTACGGCATTCGGGTAACTCGTGAAATCGAGGCCAGCGAACCCGATGCCTTCTTGAACGCCGTTCGGGACATCGGATTTCCGCTCGTCATCAAGGCATGTGGCCCGAAACTAAGCCACAAGACGGAGCGTGGTCTGGTTCGCGTGGATGTGCGAACCGAACAAGAGGCCACGAAGGCCTTTGAAGAGATCATGAATGAAGTGAGGGCCGACGGCGGCTCGGTTCTGGTCCAGGAGATGGTGAAAGGCGCGAGAGAATTGGTTGTCGGACTAACAAGGGACCCTCAGTTCGGGCCCTGCGTCATGTTCGGTCTGGGGGGAATTTTTACCGAAATTCTGAAGGACGTTTCCTTTCGGGTGGCGCCAATCGAAAAGAGAGATGCCACCGAAATGATGCAGGAGATCAAAGCCCGAAAAATCCTGGAGGCTGTGCGCGGCATGCCCGCAGCGGACCTCGATGAACTCGCTGAAATCCTCATCAAAGTGGGCAATATCGGCGTTGAACACGAACAGGTGAAGGAAATCGATATCAATCCCCTCATCCTGGCAGGAAGTAAACCCGTGGCGGTAGATGCTTTGGTGGTTCTGGGCCGGTAAGAAAAAAAAATCGGTCTTTCATTCTGTTCTCCCGGAGTCAGGGCGCAACATGGCGAGACAGTCCATCTTCCACGCAGAAAACGGAAGAGGGGCAAGCGCTCGTCTCTGTGCCCGGAATTCGGGAATATTCAAGAATGGAAATTGCGCGCAAAAAGGATTGGTGCGCCGTTTGAAAGGGCGAGAAAAAAACTCCACCTCCAACCTTGCACTCTGAGACCCCCCAGAATCGGTGAACGATTAAAAAATTTTTTCAACTGCGGTATTCAGAAAAAAAAAGAAAAAAACGGAGATATTCAAAGATCAGTGATGTTGGAAAATTTATTCACGTCGGAGGAATTGCGATTAATATCCTGAATTAATTAATTTATTTCTCTTCAAAAATCTCCATTCAAAACTGCATCTTAGATCCCTTGGCACAATTTTCGGTTGTGTTCAGCCGGTTAGGGCCTGTTGAAACAGGACTTGGCGCTTGCGGGATTTCTACCTCATCCAGCTTTGACACGACTTTTTCAATTTTTGTATGAAAGAAGCGGCTACGGTTTTTCACCGGGAACCGCTCAAGAAAGCAATGACGAATTCCCGCCGGGCTACTTAAGCAGCATTCTGAGTCGGAGCTTCCTCTCTCATAGCTCCCTCAATTCCCGCCAGACGGGACTACAAATGCAAGGATTGCTTTTGTTCGAGTGTTGAAATGGCCCTCTAACCCGCGAGGATTGCTTTTCGAGCAGGGCGGAAAGGGGGGCTGTTCGTATGTTTCATCCGCCAAACCTTACGGAGATTGGGCATGTACAAAGTGCTGGTCATCGACGACAAGGATTTCATCTCTCAATTGATTCGAGAAATCCTGACGAAATTCGAATTTAGCGTGGAAACAGCAACGGGGGGCCGTGAAGGACTTCAACTGTTCGAGAATCAGATCTTTGATTTGGTCATAACGGATATCCGCATGCCCGACATTGATGGGTACGGCGTAGCGAAACATATTCGTGAGTCGGATAAGCACAAAACGCCTCTGATCGCCATTTCCGGGACAGAAAGTCCCCGGCGCGGGGATCCCTTTGATGCCCATCTCCCAAAGCCTTTCAGCATCCAGAATCTTCTGGATACGATTCATCGGATCCTGCCGAACAATGGGTATTCTCAAGACAAATACAGGAGCAGTCCTCTGCAATAACCGACGAAGCCCTTCGCTGTCAGCTCGGATCTTCCTACCTCCGGACCCCTTTTCCCCTGAATGCTTCTGAAGGTGCGCTCCTGCGAGGAGGCGGGGCGCTTCATGCCCCACCTTTATAGCCGAGGGGGAAAAGCTTCCGTCCTGTCCCGCAGAAACACCCACCGAAATCAGGTCGCTCTTGACTAATTGGTGCCCGTGCTTATCATCCTTCTTAATAAGGAGGTCGATACGATGGGGAACTGGTTCAAAACAGCACTGCTTCTAGGGGTGCTGACCGCCCTTATTGTCTGGATAGGGCATCTTTTCGGAGGAGAGCAGGGCATGATCCTCGCCTTTATTCTTGCCATGGGCATGAATTTCTTCAGCTATTGGTTTTCAGACAAAATCGTATTGAGAATCTATCGGGCCAGGGAGGTCGGTCCCGAAGAGCATCCGGAATTGTACCACATCGTGAGGCAGCTGGCAGATCGTGCAAAGCTTCCCATGCCTCGTGTCTACATTATCCCTGAGGAGGCTCCCAACGCCTTCGCAACCGGGCGGAACCCCGATCATGCGGTGGTCGCTGCGACGGAAGGCCTGCTCAGGACGATGAACCGGGACGAGATCACGGGCGTCCTTGCTCACGAAATGGCTCACGTGAGAAACAGGGATATTTTGATCGGCTCCATCGCGGCCACCATGGCCGGTGCCGTAATGATTCTGGCCAACATGGCCAGGTGGGCGGCCTTTCTGGGCGGAGGCTCTCAGGATGACGAGGAGGGGGGAGGTCTTGGAGGCATCGGCCTGATTGTGATGTCCATCCTGGCCCCGATAGCCGCCTTGCTTGTTCAGATGGCCATTTCAAGATCCAGAGAGTACCACGCCGACGCCACTGGAGCTCAGTTTGCCGGACACCCGGAGGGGCTTGCGAAGGCGCTGGAAAAACTGGGGGCTTACTCCCGTAAGATTCCTATGAAGGCAAATCCTTCCACTGCCCACATGTTCATCGTAAATCCCTTGTCTGCGGGAAGTCTCGTAAATCTCTTCTCCACACACCCACCCCTGGAAGAAAGAATCGCTCGGCTCAGGGGGACGAAAACGCACATGCCTCGACAAAGGATCGAGAAAACTGGCCTGAAGGATGCAGAGGACACCTGGAGACGTCTTTCCGGTTAGGATGGAACAGGTTCAGGGGTTCCCCAATCGAGCAGAACCACCGCACAAGCTCTGTTGCATCCGGCGGGAGACCCTTCGCTTGCCACAACCCAGAGGCCCGGCCGAGAAGGGACTTCACCCCGTGGCCGTTTACGGGTTTGACAGAAATTGTTTTTTGGGCTATAAACACCCATGGAAATACAAAAAGTATCCAGGGTTACGTACGTTATCATGAAGTTGCCTTTGCCCCCGTTGGGAAGAGAGCTCCATATGGCTTCCAAGAGCAGCGGGGTATTCTAAGCGCAATTCATTGTTCACTTGCCTTCTCTTTTCCGAGAAAAGTGCCCGTGCGTGATACGATCGTTCAAAAGATTTCGTTCTTGTCAAGGAGCAAAAGCATGAATCAAACGAGTCCAACCAGAGTATTCACCGGAGCCACCAAGTATATCCTGGACGAAGAGCTTGCCAAAATCGTCAATATCTCAATGGCCTTAGAGATGCCCCTGCTTCTCAAGGGAGAGCCGGGGACGGGGAAGACCATGCTCGCCTACGCCATCGCAGAGGCCCTCAATATGAGGCTCATTGTCCTGAACGTCAAATCCAGCATGAAACTGGTCGATGCCCTTTACCAGTATGACACCCTGACCCGTTTGAATGACAGCCGGTTCGGGGATTCCAAAAGGGATGTGAGCAATATTGAAGAGTACATCAAGATGGGCAAAATTGGTCAGGCATTCGTATCCGAAGAGAGGGTCGTCCTTCTCATCGACGAAATCGACAAGGCCGATACGGACTTTCAGGATGACATGCTCGATGTGCTTGATCAGATGCAGTTCGACATCATCGAGATCGACAAAACCATCACCGCGAAACGCCGGCCGGTCATTATCATCACGTCCAATGCGAAAAAGGATCTTTCCGATCCGTTCCTGGGCCGTTGTAGCTTCCATCATATCGCCTTCCCCGAACCAGACATGATGCGGAGGATTGTCAAAGTGCACTTCCCTGAGATCAGCGGTGACCTCCTGGAGCATACGGTCAAAGCCTTTTACAAGATGAGGGAGTTCCGTGGCACCGAGAAGAAGCCTGCAACCCGTGAGCTGATCAACTGGATCCGCGCCCTGAGATCTGATCATGATTTTCAGGTGAAGGACCTGGTCAAAGGGGAAATACCCTACCTGGGGGTCCTTTTCAAAAAGAGCAATGATTACGGTATCGCTCGAGCCGCTGTTTCCAGGATGGGCCTGTAGAGAAGCGGGCTTGGAGAAAAACGCACTTTGATCTGCGGCGGTCACATCCGCAACAGGCGGTGAACAGGAAAGAGCCATGTTTGTCGATTTCTTCTATCTGCTGAAACAAGTGGGAATTCCCGTAACGCCCACCTCCTTTCTGAGGCTTCAGCGCGCCTTGGGGATGGGGGTGATCCTCTCCCTGGATGATTTTTATACGGGCGCCCGCGCCATTCTGGTCAAAAGCGAAAGGTACTTCGACCTCTATGACCAGGTATTTTCCCACTATTTCGAAGGCGCTGAACTCCGGGATCCGGATGAGTTCGAATTGACGGAGGTAGCGCGAACCATGCTGGAAGAGTGGCTCAAGGACCCGGAAGGCATGGCGGAGCTTCTCGGCGTGGATGAAGAATCTCTGAAAAAACTGAGCCCGGAGGAGCTGCTCCAGTACTTTCTGGATCGGTTGAAAGAGCAGACCGAAGCGCACCACGGTGGAGATAAGTGGATCGGAACCAGAGGAACCTCGCCGGTAGGGCATTCCGGGTACCACCCGGGCGGAATGAGGGTAGGGGGAGTCTCCAGAAACAAATCGGCCGTTAAGGTGGCCATGGACAGAAGGTACCGAGATTACTCCCAGGAAGGTCCACTCACCCAGGCTCAGATGGGAGAGGCCCTCAAAAGATTGAGAAATCTCGTGCCCGTGGGACCCAAGGATATGGTCAACATCGACGAGACGATCTATCAAACCATGAAAAACGCGGGGGAGATAGAGATCATCTTTGAGAGGAGTCTCAGGGATCGTCTGAAGGTGATCCTGGCCATAGACAACGGTGGGTGGTCCATGGACCCCTATGTGGAGATCGTGCAGACCCTATTCAATTACGCGCGCGCCCAGTTCAAGGACCTGAGGACTTTTTTCTTTCACAACACTATCTATGATAACCTCTGGGAGGATCCTCCCAGGTTGAAGAAGCCCATCAGAGTAAGTGAGTTGGTCCGCCTGGATCCGGAAACCCGCTTCATCATTGTCGGGGATGCCAGCATGGCTCCCTATGAACTGATGGCCACAGACGGCTCGATCCATATTGAGGAAAGAACCCTCAAGCCCAGTTACGAAAGACTCAAGTTCATCAGGAAAACCTTCCCTTATTCCGTTTGGATCAACCCGAGGCTGGCTGACGAGTGGCCTTACACCCGAACCATCAACATCATCGGGGAGATTTTCCCCATGTTCGAGCTCACTCTGGATGGTCTTGAAAAGGCCGTGACGTATCTAAAGAACAAGAAATGATCGGGTTGTGGGTGAGGGTGTAGGGACGCAAACGGCCCTGCGTTGTCAGGCAGGTCTCGGAGAACGCCCCATCAGATGCGGCGATAAAAGTCCCGGTTTCTTTCAATGTTTGAGGGGTCTTCGAAAACCACTTCCAGCGCGGTTTTGATTTCCTCCTCCTGAAGGTAGTGAGAAGGAATTAGGTCGAGCATTCCCTCGTTGGCAAAGGCTTCCATGTAGTTCGCAACCGCTGAAGGAGAAACCTCCCTGAATCTGACCGCTTTCTGCCTGACGGCATCCACGAAATCCTTCCAGCCTCCTTCACCACTTTCTACGGCCCTCAAAAACGCCTCCCGCGTTCCGTATTGCCCCACATGACCCACCACGGCAGGCGGTTTGGAGACAGATTCGCACGCAGGGAAAAGCAGGCCAATAAAGATCCACAAAACGATTTTTTTCATTTTCTTTCCCCCTCGGCTACCCAATCAAAACGTCCCGGTCCACACTCCCCGGATCCGGGGTAGCCACCATGCTCATAATCCGCAGGAGCTCACCGGTAATCTGCCGCACCACCTCTCGAACGCCGTTTTGCCCGTCCGCCGCAAGCCCGTAGAGGATGGGCCTCCCAAGGCCCACCAGCGATGCCCCGAAAGCTAGACCTTTGAGCACGTCACTGCCTCTTCTGAATCCTCCATCCACCATGACCACCGTTTTACCTTTTACGACCTCCATGATTTCGTCCATGACCTGAAAGGGATGGGGCAGGTAATCCAGCGTGTGTGCACCATGGTTGGAAATGATGATTCCATCTGCACCCGCATCCAGCGACTTGGCTGCGTCGGACGAACTCAGGACCCCCTTGAATATGAGTGGACGCGAGACGGCCTTCCTGATCTCCTTTAACTCCGAAAGAGAAAGCGGCGCGCACCCTGTGGCCATCTCCTGGTCCTTGATCTTGGTGCCCTGTCCTGCGTCGATTTCTATTCCCACCCAGTGCACCCCTGCCTGCTGGATTTCATCCAGGGCCTTGAAGACCTTCTTCCGGTCCTCATGGGGCTTCACATTTGCCGCGATCGGAACCCCCGATGCCACTAGATCCTTGAGGTTTTGGGGAATGGGTGTACCCAGCCACATGAGGCTTCCCGCCTCCTTGAGGCCCTCTGCCACCTTCATCAGACCGTCCTCCACAATGGCTGGGATCGGCATGGTCATGGCGGACATGATCACCGGGGTGGCAAGGTCCACTCCCAGCACCTGGCACCGTGTAGAGGGATTCACCCCGTCGATGCACCGCTGTCGGAAAGTGTAGCGGTCAAGAACACGCCTGTTGTTCACCATGACGAATTGAGTTTCCACCCCGTCGAGGGTCATCCCGATCCTTTGCGCTCTGAGCGCTTTTTCCCCGCTCTCGTAGATTTCAGTGAGTTCCACTGCCTTTTCCTCCAAGCTTATATCCGTTCACAACCGGGGGTGGCGCTGCGTCGTTCACCGGTAATGTCAGTCAATTGGTTAATTGGGTTAATGGTTAAATGGGGAAACTCCTCTCGGAACCCGTAACGGGCAACCCGCAAAACAGAACCCGTACGGAACCCAACATCCATAGCCACGGGAAAACCGATTCTGGTTCAAGGTGAGCCAGTTTCCATGCAGAAACGAGCTAATCCGGTATCCAGACGCCCGCCTCTGCAAGCTCCTTTAGGCCCTCCATATCCAGAATTCGAATCCTTGGTCCCTCCGTCTCGATGAGGCCCCGTTTGTTCATCCTGCCGAGAATCCGAGAGAGGGTCTCAGGGATGGTCCCCAGGAGGCTGGCGAGCTGCGTCTTCGTGATGTCGAGCTCCAGATGCCGGGTGCCCTGCTTGGACTCACTCAGATAAAGAAGATAGGCGGCGAGCCTCCCGGGCACCTCCTTCAGGGAAAGGTCCTCGATCAGCACGGTAAACCTTCGAAGTCGCATGGAGAGCACGGCCAGCATGTTCAGAGCCAGTTCAGGGTTTGCTTTGATCAAATCGATAAAGGCTGCCCGCGGGAAAAAGAAAACCCGGCTTTTCTCCATGGCTTCCGCGTTTGCAGGAAACTGCCGGCCGGCAAATACGGGCACCTCTCCGAAGGGTTCTCCCGGCCCGAAGATGTGGAGGATCTGCTCTTTACCTTCCGAGGAGACCTTGAAAATCTTCACCCTCCCGGAAACGACAACGTAAAACCCTTTTCCATTGTCACCCTCCGAGAAGATCAGCTCTCCCCGGTTCACGTCTTGATCCACCACAATCATGGCCAAGGCTTCAAGATGCCCACTGGGAAGGCCCTCAAACAGGGGAGACAATGAAAGGTGCGATAGGATATCCAATCCGTTTCCTCCGCCGCAACACCTTCTAGTCCCATAACGAAATTTGTGTTCAGGGGCAACCCTAAAATTTTCTCAAAGAGAAAGCACCCCGACCGTTTTGCCCCTGAGGTGCCCCGGTAAGCTCGTTTATCCTCGATATTGACGGCTGAACATGGCTGCTGTTAAGAGGTCCGGATGCCGGCGCCTGTCCTGGACCCCGATCCGGGATTCGCCGGAATGACAGGATAAGCTACCTTCATGTCACTCAGGCGTCACCCCGGTGAAAACCGGCGCGGAATCCAGGTGTGCTCCCCCTGATGATTGAGATCGTACCTCCAAGACGCTTCCGGGCACGCCGGCACAAAAGCTCGCAAAAAGCACAACTTGAACTGGGATCCTACAGGGTAAAAAAGAGGTGAAAGGGACCTTCCAAGTGAGATGCGCAATCAGGAAGGTCCCTTGGAGCGACGTTGTCTGGAGGTGAGAGGGACAGTGCAAGCCTGCCCCCTCCCGGAAAGGAAAATGGGTTATTCGGCCGGTTCGCCTCCCAGCGAGATCCTTTCAAGAACGTAGATGGCTTCGGTCGTGTCGATTTTTCCATCCCCGTTGACATCCGCCCGCGGATCCATCCTTGGAGGATCGATCCCCACACTCACTTCCAGGACCAAAATGGCGTCAGCCAGATCCACAACCCCGTCCTGGTTCAAATCTCCCGGGATTGCGGGCTCTGCCTCCCCTGTACCGACCAGAGAAACAACCAAGTTCTCCGTGTCGGGATCATTGGACGGAAAGGTGAGGGTGGCACTCTTTTGCCCTTCGGAAGAGGGAGAGAAGATGATCTCCAGCGTTCCACTCCCCATGGGCGCAATGCTCTCATTGGAGCAGGCGTCGTTTTGGATCGCAAACTCCGATGCATTTGAACCTGTGATGGAAACCGTGCCCAAAACCAGGTTTGCCCCTCCGAGGTTGGTGACCGTGAGAGTCAAGGCATCGGAGAGACCGGCCACGGTCACGGTCCCGAAATCATGGGAGACGGGCGAAACGAAAATATCCGGGGGCAGGCTCAGGGTGTTGAAAGTAACTTGCTCACCATAGCCTGTCCCTACGGAGTTCATTGCGTAAGCTCTCACGTAATAAGTCGTCCCGGGGGTGAGCCCCTGTAACAACACCGTGAAGGGTCCAATCTCCGCCGTCGGAGCTGGGACTTTCCCGTCATCGACGGTCGGACTCTGAGAGACGGAATAGGCCATCCCCCTCTCCGTGAGGCTCGATCCGCCATCGAATGTGACCTCACCGCTCACCTTGGCGGTCGTCTCCGTGATCTCTGAAGAAGAACCGGTCGTCACCGTGGGAACCGTCAACGGGGCCGTCACCATAATGGTGACATATTCAAAATCCGTCCAGGTGCCGTCGGTGACCGAGAAATAGACATTGGGATGAGTTCCCACCTGCGCGGGGGAAGGAGTCCAGGTGAAGGTTGCCGTGGTGGAGGTGAAGACCGCCCCGTTGGGAAGCGCGCTTGCAGCGTAAGTCAGAACCTCTCCGCTGTCGGGATCCACGGCCGAGATCTGGAAAGTCAACTGCGTGCCGGCGGCAACGCTCTTCTCTCCGATGGGAGCCAGAATCGGAGGTTCACTGAGGGCGTTCACCGTAATGGTGACGTCCTCGCTGTCCGTATGGGTGCCGTCACTCACCTCGAAGTGGATTCCAGGATAAACGCCTGCCTGCCCGCGCCCCGGCTTCCATGAGAATGTCCGGGAAGCTCCATCAAAGGTCGCTCCCGGAGGGAGATTCCCGGCCGTGAAGGTGAGGGACTCCTCGTTGTCAGGGTCGGAGGCAAAAATGGTGAACCCATAGGGGATGGTCTCATCGATGGTGCGATCCCCGATCGGATCCAAAACAGGCGCCGTGGAGAAATCGGCCCCGGTGATCCGCAAGGTGTATGGACTTGCAGAGTAACTGTTCCCGCCTTCGTCATAGATGCGGACATAGTAGAATTCCGGACCCAGCACATTATACTGGATGAGGTCTTCCCCCGTCTGCCCGTCATTTGTGGCAAGCCAGCCTCCCACTCCGCTCTTGTTCTCATTGTAGAGACTCAGATTCGGCCTGATTTCCAAAGGCATCCCATCCAGAGACACGGCCAAGATCCCGGGCTCTCGCACGTAGACGCGATACCAGTCCTGATCCGTCTGGTCGAAAATGTAGCCCTGAATCGAGTCCTGACCCAGGGGCGTTGCCTGTCCGTAGTTGTTGTTCGGCTCATGGCCGTCCACCACTGGGGTATGGGTTACCCGCAGGGTATAGACCTGAGAAGACGCGCCGTCGTTTCCCCGATCGGCGAGCCTGGCGAAATAGTAGCCCGCCTCCATGGTGGTCATGGTAAGCACGTTCGCCTCGCCGGGGTTGGTGGTGGTTCGATAAGCAATCTGGGTTCTGTTCTGGTTGTAGATCCACATCTCCGATACGATCTCGGCCGGAATATTCGTGTGGGAGATCACCACGATCCCCGGGGCGTTCACGTAATAGCGGAACCAGTCCTGGTCCCCCGAGGGGTCGATGGCCCCGCTCACATCGGTATTCAGTTGGATGTCCGTCGCGTGGACGGAATCTCCATTGGGCTCGCCCTCCGAAGAAGAGGGATCAAAGGGCGGCTCGTAGCCCGGGGTTGCGCCGGTCACCGTCAACTGATAGGGCGTCAAATGAGCCCACCCGTTTGCATCCGAAACGCAGATATAGTAGAAGCCGTCCACGGGGGTGGTGTAGTTCAGGTACACATCGTCTCCGCCGTTATTTCCTGTCTCGTAGACGTAGGTGTAGTTTCCGTTGGGATCATAGAGGGAGATTTGCGCCCTCATGCTCAAGTCGGCCTGCGTGACGGAGAGGGAGAGAGCGGACCCCTCGGTTGCGTAGATCTTGAACCAGTCCTGATCCCCTGCCGGAAAGATGGCCCCTTGAACACTTTCCTGCGTAAGAAGGGTCCCATGGCCGAGATCGCCGTTTTCCTCGTGAGCGTCCGGAACCGGAGTGAAGAGACTTCCGAATATATACGGTTCCGTGTGGGCTCTGCCATCCCTGTCATGCACCCTGACATAGTAAGTGCCGGGTCTTGGAACGTCATAGTTCAGGAAGACGTCATCCCCGTCGTTGTAGCCATAGTTGTAAACGTAAATATAATCGGCGTTGGAGTCGTAAACGGTGATATAGCCTCTCATGCTTTGAGGGGCACCGGTGATACTCAGCGTGAGACGGCCTCGTCCAACGATCTCCATTCGATACCAGTCTTCATCTCCTTCCCTGCAAATACGAGCATCCTCGATCGTGCCGTTTACTTGAACGGGCGTGGCATTTCTCACATCACCATTGGGTTCATAGGGATCCTGGGCCGGAGTGAACGTAAGCCACAAGCCGTAGGTCTCCTGGTGGGCCCTTGAATCTGCATCGTGAATCCGCACATAGTACCAGCCCGGATCGGCAAAAAACCGGTACGACACCCAATCTCCCGGATTGGTCCCGTAATCGTAACGGTAGAGATATGCTCCATCGCCGTCATAGAAAGTGATGTAGGGCCTCATGGTGGGAGGCACCGCATCGACGAGAGCAGTGATGATTCCCCGCTCCTCCAGGTAAATCTTGTAGTAATCGTTGTCCCCGGAGGGAAGGATCGTGCCGGTCACCCATGTGGAAAGAGGAACCGGATTGGCACTTGCGATGTCGTTGTTGTACTCCGCTTCGGCCAGGATCTCTCCGGTGACGTACAACCGCTTGGTGACTACCCCTGACCAGCGGCCTTCGTCATCCTGAACCCGCAGGGAGATTCGATGGGCTCCAGGGGAGAGACCGCTCAGATCAAGCACCTGCAACCCTCCCAGGCTGCCGTCCCGGTCCGAAGCCCATTCATAAGCTACGACGCTTCCGTCCTCATCCGTCCCGCTTCCCGAGAGGGTCACGCTTTGACCCTGGATCGCCGGATTGGGGGTGATGGTCTCGATGGTGGCTATGGGGGAATAGGTTGAGAAGAGGCCTCCTTCGATGGTCACCACGTAGGGTTGGGTAGAGTAGTCGTTGTCATTCTCATCGTAGACCAGCAAGTAGTAGAGGTCGGGTTCCTGCACTTGGTAGGTGAGAACCAGGAGGTCGCCTTTGTTTTTCGCTCTCTTCTCGGAAATGAGCCCTTTGCTGTCGTTATAAAGGGAGAGATGAGGCTCGATCCCCGCTGTCTGGGTAACATGAATTCGCAGGGTCCCGGCCTGGTTTACCGTGAAGCTGTACCAGTCACGGTCACCCACCGGATAGATGAACCCCACAACCTGATTCCCATCATCGAGCGAGGCAGCCTGGCTGAATCGATCGTTCGGCTCGGTCACATCCCTCATGGAGACAAAAGAAACGTTCAGGGAATAGGGCATCAGGGAGTATCCATCCTGGTTACGATCATAAACCTGGACATAGTAAGTGCCAGGCCCGGGAGCGAGATAAGAAGTCTCTACCGGGTCTCCACCGTTGAGGGCTTCTTTGAAGAGCTTTTGACTGCGGTTTTCATCATATAGGTGAAGTCTCGCTTCTACGTTTTGAGGAACATTACTCAGGCTCAATCGAAGAAGCCCCGGTTCTTCAACTTCAATCTGGAACCAGTCCATGTCCGATGCGGGAAAAACCGTTGCCTCTATTTGAGCCCCGATGGCAATGGGCGATGCTCGGGCAAAGTCCGGATTCGGCTCATAGGCATCCACGACGGGGTCAAGGGTGAGGACGATTTGATAGTCCTCCGCCGATACGGTTCCCTTCACATCACGGATGCGCACGTACCAGGTTCCCGGCTCATCGATGGTTAAAACGATCTCCGAGCCATCTCCGGGATTTTCTGCGGTGCGCACCAACCGCTGGCTGTTGTTTCCGTCATAAACGCTGATTTCAGACTGGATCGTTGACGGGACGGTCAAGGACAGGGTGAGCCTGGAAGGCCCATTCACCTGGAAGCGGAACCAGTCATAGTCGTTCGCCTCAAAGGAGCCGGAAACCGCACCCTGGGCGATCAGGGTCGCAGACCTGAACTCGTTGTTGGGCTCCGCCTCTAAGGCGGCGGGCTCATCCGGAGGGACGAAACCGAGATTTGCACCCGTCACCGTCAGGCGGTAGGTGTTCGCTGCGGAACGATCGCCGTCCCGATCATGAACCTTTACGTAGTAGGTTCCGGTCTCGGGCACGGCATAGGTGAGGGTCACGGCGCCGCCTTCCGCATCCGTGGTGGCGTACTGGTAGAGATAGCCGGCATTGCCGTTATAGAGCGTCAGGTAAGGCCGCAGGTTGGAGGGGACGTTTTCCACTTTCACCTGCAGGCTGCTCCCATTTTCCACATAGAGCCTGTACCAATCCTCGTCTCCCGAGGGGAAAATATAGGCCTCTATGGGAAATTCCGAAAGTACCGTGCCGTAGCGGATCTGGTTGTTCGGCTCATAGGGATCGGGGGCAGGTTGGAAGGCGGTGTTCATGCTGTAGGTGAGTTCTGAATTGCTCTCATTGTCCCTGTCATGGATGCGAATGAAATAAGGACCGGGACTTCCGATGTCGTAGGTGAGAAAGACGTTGTCTCCGTCGTTGTTGGCGTACTGGTACACATAGAGGTAATTGGTGTTGGAATCGTACATGGTGATGTAGCCTCGGAGATTATTAGGCATATTGGTCAGGGAGACACTGAGACTGCCGGGATCGCTCACTTCCACCCTGTACCAATCCTCGTCTCCGTTGGGAAAAATATATCCCTGGACCACTTCGCCGATGGGAACGGATGTGGCGCGGGTGAAGTCGTGGTTCGGCTCATAAGGGTCGGCTGCCATCTGGAGGTTGGCTGTGACGGTATACTGGCCTTGGGCTCTGCCGTCGGCGTCGTGGACCCGGAGGAAATAGGTTCCCGGTTCGGAAAGGTCCCAGGTCAATCCTACCGGATCCCCTGCATTTGCGGCGTAGGCCGTCACATAGGCATAATCCGCATCCAGATTGTACATGGTGAGATAGGTGCGCATCAGGCTTCCCGTGGGATTGGTGGCGTTCACGGTGAGTCTTCCCGGTTGTGGAATATGGATGCTGAAGTAATCATTGTCTCCTGCTGGATCCATGAGTCCGGAAACCTGGATGCCGAAATCCATGGGGTTGGCTCGGCCGATCTCATTGTTGGGTTCCTCTTCCTGGGGTGCCGGTACCCCGAAGTAAAGAATGGTGCTCGTTTCCGGCGACCAGTTCTGGTCGCTGTCCTTGACCTTGAAATAGATCAAGTGGGTTCCTGTGCTCAGGTCCGTCAAAGTGGCCACCCTGGAAGTACTGAGCGGTCCATCGAGGGATGAGCGCCATGCATAGCCGATGATGTCTCCGTCCGAATCATCCCCGTGGCCGTCAAGCGTCACCGCTTCCCCTGAAAGCGCCGGGTTCGGGGTGACGGAATCGATGAAAGCGAGGGGGGTGAAGGAGTTGAATTGAGCGCCGTTCACGATCAGAGTATACGGGATGGTTGAAAAGGCGTTACCGTCCACGTCTCTTATACGGATGAGGTAATCGGAGGTCGTGAGGATGGGCTGGGCATGGACCAACTCCTGGCCGACGTTTGTGGCCATTTTCGAGGAGAGCCCGGCTCCGCTCAGGTCGAAGATCTCGATCCTTGGTTTAATCTCTTCAGGGACCTCGGCCACCGTCACCTGAAGGGTGGTCCCCGAATCGCATGTCACCCGGTACCAGTCTTCATCGCCTGAGTTAAAGATCAAGGCCTGGATCCGGTTTTGTTCGTTGAGGACCGTGGCATCCCCGAACCGGTTGTTGGGTTCATAGCTGTCGAGGGCTGATGTGGAAGAAACCACGAGAAGATAAGGATCCGCGGAGGCATTGGAGTTCAGGTCGTCTATCCGAACGTAGTAGAGGCCGGGGAGAGTGACCCGTGTGTCAAAGCTGACAAGGTCCCCGGGGTTTGTCGCCTCCCTGGAGTTGATCTGGGTTCCGTCGTCTCCATAAACCCGGATTCTTCCTCTCATGTCCACCGGAACGGTGTTCAGTTCAACACGAATCACGCCGGGAAAGGGCATGTGAAATTTGAACCAATCCTCGTCGCCGGATACACCCGTGGTGGCAGAGACCGGTACATCGAAAGCAATGAGATTGGCATCCGCGATCATATTGTTTTGCTCCTCCTCGATGCTCGCGGGTGATTCGGTCGGAGCATAGCCCGGATTGGCGCCAGTAAGGGTCAGTTGGAATCTTTGGGTCCAGTTGAAATCCCCGTCCCTATCGTGAACCCTGATGTAGACAAAGCCCGCCTCGCTGAAGGTGTGACTCAGTTGAGGCGGATTGTCCCCTTCATTCTCCGCGTAAACATACACATACAGATATTCCCGGTTGCGGCCGTAGAAAGTCACGTAAGGACGAAGGTTCGGTGCGGTATGGGTCACTTCAGCCGTCAGGGTACTCCCTGCATCCACCCACACCTTGAACCAGTCCTCATCGCCGTTCGGAAAGATATAGCCCTCCACGGTGTTCCCCGTCATGGTGTGGGCATCCAGCATCCTATTATTGGGCTCCTGGGGATCCACCGCTTCCTCGAAAGAGGCCAGGAGCGTATAGGTGAAATCCGCGTTGAAGTCGTTGTCCCGATCATGAATCCTCAGATAATAGAACCCGGGCTCCGTCACGTTCATCTCCAGACTCACGTCGTCGCCGTCCGCGTTGGCGTAGTTGGTGATATAGAGGTAGTCCAGGTGGCGATTGTACAAAGTCATATAGAGTCTCAGGTTGTTGGGGACGTTGCTGACGGCGCAATGGAGGCGGCCGGGGCGGTCAATATACACCTTGAAGAAATCCTCGTCCCCTCCCTGAAGGATCTTTGCGCTGACCGGCTGCGTCAGGGCGATCTCGTTTGCGAGTCCGATGGGGCTGTTCGGTTCCACCTCGTCGGAGACACTGCTTCCCACATAGACCACCTCGCGAACCTCGGTGGACCAGGTCCCCTCGTTATCCTGAACCTTGAAGTAGATCGTATGGGTCCCCATGGAAAGGGATGTGGTGGCGAAGATGGCCTGGTCACTCAAGAAGCCGTCGATACTGGACCGCCAGGAGTACCCCGTGAGGGTTCCGTCCGAATCAACGCCCGAGCCCGTGAATTGAATGCTGTCGCCGGCAATGATGGATCCGGGATCAATCTTGTCGATCTTTGCCGTGGGTGCGAAGGAGGCGAAATCGGCTCCATGAACGGTGAGGGTATAAGGGGTTGTGGCCTCGTCATTGTCATCCCGCTCCTTGATCCGAAGGAAATAGTCCCCACCGCTCGGGACACCATAGACCAATTCCAGGTCTGTGCCGGGGCTGATTCCGCTTGACCCCGCAAGGATTTCCTTTGAGAGGTTGAAGAGGTGGATCTGCGGCGTGATATTCTGCGGCAGGTCGCTCAAAACCACTCTCAGTTCGCCCGCCTGGCTCACATGGATCCTGTACCAGTCGTGGTCCCCCGTTTTGAAGAGATATGCACTGATCCGGTTGAGCTGGTTCAAAATCCCTGCATCGCCATAGTTATTGTTGGGTTCATAGGGGTCAGCCACTGCCGCCAGGGATGCGGAAAAACCGTAGTACTCAGCCGAATAAGCGGCATCATCCAGGTCGTCTACAAGGAGATAATAGGTGTCGGGCCTGGTGACATCATAGGTGAGGGAGAAGGGCTCCCCGGGGTCGGTCGCCTGACCGGAAAGCACATGGGCACCTGAGCTATTGTGAAGACGAAAGCGCAACTTGAGGTTGGCCGGCACCTGGGCGAGCCCGATGGTCAGTTGCCCCGAACTGGAGATTTCCAGCCGGTACCAGTCCATGTCGTCGGCCACAGCGATCGTGCCGGAAATCTCGGTCTCCAGGTCTATGAGATTGGCAAGGCCGAGCTGGTTATTGCTTTCCACTTCGTTCACCACGGAACTTGGGGAAGGAACGTAGCCGGGGATACCGCCCCCGATCGTCAACGTATAGGCTTCCGTCTGGCACAAGCCCTGGTAATCGGTCAGGCGGATATAATAAAAACCGCTTACGGAAACGCTATGTTCAAGGGTGAGAGGATCGCCGGGATTGACCGACTGGCCATAGACATACATGTAGGCCGCATTGGGATCGTAGAGCGTGAGCTGAGGACGCATCGCGGCCGGTGGATTCACCGTCAAGGTCAAGGTGTCGCTGGCATTCACATAGATCTTGAACCAGTCTTCGTCGGAACTGCTGAAGATGATGCCGGTGAGCGTCGTGCCCGTGACGAGGAAGGCTCGACCCAACTCGTTGTTGGGTTCATGATCGTCCACGACCGGGTTGAATTCCGCAAGAAAGTCATAAGGGTCCGCAGATGCGTCGCCATCTCGATCGTGAACCCTGATGAAGTAGGTGCCGGGTTCGACCACGTCATACTGGAGATGGACGTCGTCTCCGTCGTTCACCGCGTAGTTATAGACGTAGATGTAATCCGCGTGCCGGTTATATAGCGTGATATAGGGGCGAAGGTTCGCAGGCGGATTGGTGATGGAACATTGAAGCCTGCCTGCGCTGGCAAGCGTCACCTTGTACCAATCTTCGTCCCCCGAAGTCTGGATGGCCCCGGTGACCGCTTCCCCTGCGGTGATTTCATTGGCGAAACCGAGCTTATTGTTGGGTTCTATCTCGGATGCTCCATGGGTAACAAAGGGGATGAGAGTCAAAAAAACTGCAACAATGACCCCTTTCATTGGTGTGGTCACGATTTCACTGCGTCGACTTCTTCCTCGTTTCATAATCCCTCCTGCAGGAATCCATTTTTTCAACCGGGCGAAGTTTGATTCCGCCTTATGCGGGAAATTAGGCTCCAAAAATAATGGTACCGCGCATGAAGACACAAAGGCTGCATCATGCACCCTTTTGGCGCGCATCCCTGGAATTCGGTCTGGAGAGGAAGTTCCACAAAGGGAAATGCAGAATGCAAAAGCCCCACGCCCAATCTAGAAGGGACTTTGCTTACTTCCCTGACGAAAAAACCTCGACTTTTTTTGGAGACCGTGAATAGTCTGCAAGAATCATGCAACTGCATGGATTCTGGAGAGATCAAATTGATTTCCGGGCACTTAGGCAGGATCAGGAGAAGAGGGGGTCGCTCAGAACCACAGGAATTTTTTCGAATCTGCAAAAATCCGGGGGGTAAAAATTGCAGGTTGCAAAAAAGGAGGGGCGAGGCAAAGTACTGCGTACAAAGCAAGCTCAATGCCTCCAACCCGCAGCAGCCCGGGCGCCGGAGTTAGGCGTTGGGGATGACCGCCGACAACAGAGGCGGCGGATCACGGAAAGAACTGGCAATAGATTAAAATAATTGATAACTTACTTCAATGCATTGCTGTCCAAAATATATGGAACTTGCTTCGCAATACATTCTATGGAAATACAGCCAACTCGTCATGCCTGTGAAAACCGGCATCCAGAAGACAGATCCAAGACCTTTGACCCTGCATTCCGGCTTCGCGACGCGTCATAGCGCCGCTTCGGCGCGACGACGGTTCGCCGGAATGACAAAACGAGGTTATAATCAAGATGTGCCTTCTATTACCTCCTCATTGTTTCATTTCAGAAGCTCCTTTTTATCCATTTTGGACAAGAGTGACTCGAATGATCATTTAAATGGAATCGATTTATCGTTCAAAAGAATAGTGGTTCTTGGGGTATCAAAAGATGCAAAACGAAATTGAGAAATTTGTTCATGAAGTCGCTCAAAAATTCCACCCTGAAAAAATTATACTTTTTGGGTCCCATGCGACCAAACAAGCTTCCCATGGGAGTGATGTGGACCTGCTTGTCATTATGGATTTTGAAGGCCGTCCCCAGGTTCAGGCATTCAACATTCGGAAACGAATCAATAGGGACTTCCCGTTAGATCTTATCGTTCGAAGACCCTCTGATATAGAATACCGCCTGGCAGAGGGGGATTTTTTTTTCAAAGAGATTATTGAAAATGGAAAGGTGCTCTATGAACGTGCTGGTTGAAGAGTGGGTGAACAAGGCCGAGGGTGACAGGCAGACAGCCAAACGTGAAGTTAACGTAGTTGACTCGCCAAACTGGGATGCGGTCTGTTTTCACGCACAACAGGCAGTCGAAAAATACCTTAAGGCCCTTTGCCAGCAGGAAAACATTCCCTTCACGCGGACACATGACCTGACGCAGCTTCTAAAAGCCTTGCTTCCCAAATATCCAGATTTGGCATCACAATCGGACAACCTTGAATGGCTGACCACATTTGCAGTGGAGATTCGATATCCCGGCGAATCGGCAATCGAAGGAGATGCCGAGAAAGCTGTTAAAATAATGGAAGATGCAATTACCCTGATGATCTCCAGGCTAAAATAAAGTAACCGTTCAGGGGTACCTTTCTTTCGCTGATCTCTCCTTCTTTTTCAGGTTGGCCTCCGGGCAGCTGCCATGCCTCAATATCCTCGAATCCTTTTATTCTCATGGACCTGGCAAGCTATTTAGCATCCGGAACAAATAACGGGTCGCCGTCGAACTGATACCGGCCAATCAAATGCTGGCCTTCACTGGATGTCACGAAGGCAATGTAGGCCATTGCCAAATCATACTTGAGTTTTCCAAATGCCAGGGGCGGTGATCTGATCCTCCAACAAAGTCAATAGGTTAGAAAAAATATGGTGTAACCGTATAATTTGATGTATTTTTTTGTTGACGTAATTTGCATGATGTGCTT